>ERZ894229.333-NODE-333-length-44629-cov-25.604_pt1 | contig 44629 bp, 25 predicted proteins | sample MGYA00380295_ERZ894229 | MGnify/ENA primary metagenome ERZ894229 (study PRJEB32331, sample SAMN06328479) | human gut metagenome | biome: human gut microbiome; feature: stool | host: Homo sapiens | collected 2014-09-17 ... | reverse complement strand
TCTCGAAGAACTCCTTCGCCTCCGGCACCAGGCCGTCGATGACGTCCTGCGGCACGGCGTTGGCCTGCTCCAGGACAGCTCCCAGGATGCTCTTATCCACGCTTGTGAACGTAAAGCGCAGGGTCGTGCCCTCGTTCGGCATGGTGAAGGTGTAGGTGCAGCCGTCCGCTGCAAATTCGATGTCCTCGCCATTGAGCTGCGCTCCGGAGAACGCGCCCTTGGTCGGGGTGAAGGTGAAGACCAGCTCTTCACCCGGCATCACCTTTGCGCCGTAGATTGCATCGGAGGAGATGATTTCCTCTGCATTGCCCTCGACGCTCATGGATGCGTTGCCGCCCCACTGTACCGTCAGAAGCTGGGCTTCCGCCTCTTCGCCCGCATCGAGATAAACCGCAAGCGCGCTGAGCGCCGCTTGGATGCGTTCCAAAGAACCATCGTCTGCACGCAATTCCGTCTGCAACGCAGTGATCTTTTCCTGCAAGCCCTGATACCAAGCTTCGGAACAATCATCCGGTGAGATCGCCTGTGCGCGCTGCAAGGCGCTCAAGTCGATGGATGTATCCAGTGCAATCAAGCGCCCTTCGCTTCCCACCGCGTTGTAATAATGATAGACCACGCCATTCTTTTTCACAACGCAGGGTTTATGCGCATAGGTCGAGCTGTAAGTGCTGTTGCGCTCTGTCAGCGGGATGTACGATTTTTCCCAATGGACCATGTCCTTTGAAACGGCAAACGAGTCGATAATGCCGCCCGGGGAACTGGTGAAATAGAACATCACCCAGTAGTCTCCAATTTTCACAACATCTGCGTCGGCATTATGGCTGGCTCCCCAAACATCGCCGCTGGGAGAGGTGTCCTGATTGAGCACGGGGTTGGTTGCTTCGCGTTCCCAATGAATCAAGTCCTCGGAATACGCCTGGCACATCACTTCCGGGCCGCTCGCTGCATTGTAGAAGCCCACATACCGGCTGTTCTCCTCATCCCAAATGGCCTGCAATTTCCAGATGATTCCCTTTTCATACGGATAGGTGCCGTCATGTGCATCCAGTACCGGGTCCGGATAACGTTCCCACTGGGAAAGCGAACCGTCCGGCTGGAAAATGCTGTCCGCAAACGCCACGCCAGCGCGTTTGATGCCCGCCTCATAGCCGGGGGTATCGGACGCCAGATAGGTCATCGCCAGGCGTCCATCCGCCATCACGTGCGGGGTGGGAAGCTCGCCCCATTTATGGTCGCGCACAATATAGCCCGCCGCGTTGTATTCATCCCAAGCGCCGGGTTCGCCGTTCTCCAAAATCTTTCCAACCTTTTCCCAATGGAGCATGTCCGTACTGCGCGCAAGGCCCGTGCGGTAGCCGGTTCCATCGTGCCCGACATACGTCATATAGACATAGGTGTCGTCGCCCGGAATGGCAAAGACATTGGGGTTGTCGATCAGGTCGCTGTCAAACGTGCCCGTCCCCACGCCCGAATAAGACAGCACAATGCCGTATTCATAGGGTGTTTTGACCTCTTCATAGATCGACTGGAAAACTTCGTTGGACAGGCGCTTTGTCAAGGCAACCGTTCTTGCATCAGAAAAATCTTCCTGCAAAGAGACGGTCAGTTCGATTTCTCCCTCTGCTAAACTGCTCAGGTCCAAGGAAAAATCAGCGGTCTGCGTGTTTGCCGGGATCTCTTCGCTAAAGGTCTGTTCCGCGCCCGTGCTGTCCACCGCCTTGATATAAAGCGGCTGCGCCTGCTCCCGGACCGTCTCCAACGTGACGGAAAGCGGCAGCTGGTTGTCGCCCGGCACGACCGCTGGCACCGTCATTTCAAAGCCATGCAGCATTTCCCGGACGCCCCATACGCGCAGTTCGGAAGCGCCGACCGACTTTCCGTCCTGCGGGGTGACCGTCACCCGCACTTTTGCTGTGCGGAACACGTCGAAGTCGATGGTGAAGGGCACAATCCACGTGTCGTCCCCATAGGTTCCCACTGTGACTTCCTGGTTTGCCGCTTCCTGCCACTGGCTGCCGTCCCAATATTGGACGCTCACCGACTTGGGCGTCGGTACGCCTCCGAAATCGTTGTAAGCAAACCATTCCACCTGATGGACATCCTGCTCGGTTTCAAACTCCACCTCTACAAACGCCGGCCCCTGTTTGTCGTAATTGGTCCAGCGGTTGCGCGGCCCTTCGTCATGCGGCGGCCCCTGCTTGCTCGAGATGATCCCATCCGCCAAATCCTGGAGGTTGTCGCCGCCGTTGGTGTATTCTGCAAACAGCTTCGGGAAACCCACTCCCGTCGGGTTCAGCGCCAGATTGCTGAGTTCCCCTGAAGCCCAATCGTATAGATGTTCCGAAACAGACAAACCCGCAAATCCAGTTTCAATAGGCGTAGCGGCCCATGCCGTCGTGACCCCTGAACACAGGATGGCGGCACTTAGCAAACACGCAGCCAGTTTCTTTTTCATAAAGCTCCTCCTTTTTCTCCAAATCATACGAAAGATATCCCTTTAAGACAGCGCCTCTCCTTTCCGCAGTATTTGGGATGGTACTTTCCTCTATTGAGGTCATTGTAACACGCCGATCAGGTCGCGTATTTACAAAAAGTTATCTAAAAAATACAATTTTTTAACATATCAATAATATACTTTTATAAAAATTTAACTTTCCTTTTCCATTAAAATTGTATTACATTTTTTGTTTCCATACTCCTGATTTCAAAAAAAGCAGACCCCCGGATACATCCGGGAGCCTGCCCTCTTTACAGGAACCATCTACAGATGGATCCCGTTATTCTTTGCAAATAAAATGTTTATCCAATGGTAACCGCACACTGGAGAACCGGCGCTTCGCCCGGCATCTGCGTGTAGACGCCCGTGCTCTGGCCCGGCGTTCCGATCGCATAGACGCGGAAGTAGTAGTCGTTGCCAACCTTCGCCACATACTGCGTCTTGAGCACGCTGCCGTTGCCAACTGTGAAGCTCGGCGTTGCCGTGCTGCCGTTGACGACCGTCATCTTGAAGCAGTACGCACTGCCTCTCTTCAGGGTGAAGTTGACCGTCGTGTCGGAAACCACGGATTTCGCCGCGGTCACTACGGATGCGGAGGAGGTCACAACCGCCGTTCCTTCGCCCGCATAGACATTTCCGGCAGAAGTATTCGAAGAGCTGGAGCCCTTGTTCCCGCTGGAGGAATTGCCGCCGGAGGGCTTGCCTGCGTTCTCGATGGCAACTTCAAGCTCTTCGACGAGTGCATCGACCTCTTCCTGCGTGGCCAGATCGTTCGCGAGCAATGCGATTGCCTGCGTTCTGAGCGCCTTAACGGTGGCATCCGTGCTGTCCGCCGTCTCTGCAATCAGGTCTTCCAGCTTGCTCTTATCCGGGATCAAGCGGATTTCTGCCATCGCGACAGAAAGCCGGCTGGTCATTGTCTCGACATCCGCCTGGGACGGATCTTCCTGCGCGACCAATTCCTTGGCCTCTGCCAGGACATCCACAAAGGTATCCCATGCATCGTTCTGGATGTATTCGCTTGCTTCATAGGTATCTGCCACTTCGATCAAATGCAGCAGGCTGCCCAGATCGGCGCCGAGTTCCAGGTTGTTGAGTGCATTAACCAGCTCATCCGCCATTGCGTCGATGTCTTCCTGCAGGGAATCCTGCGCGTCATACATCGCCTGGGCCTCTTCCTTCACCGCCATCAGCGCTTCCCAAGAAGCCGATGTGTAGCTGGCCTGGTCAAGGCTGTCACAGGTATCCAGCAGGAGCTTCAGGAACGTCATATCGCCGTTCTTGAACTGCAGGTACTGGATGGCGTTCAACAATTCGCTCCAAGCGTTGTCGATCGTTGCCTGATCCGCCGTTGCGCTTTCTGCAACTTCTTCTGCATTGGCAATGGCTGCATCGATGGCTTCTCTGACGTCGCTCAAAGCGGCATTGTATTCGTCGCTGCCCTGCAATTCTTTTGCAATTTCCAGCGTAGCGTTCAACGTGAGCTTATTAACGATGGTAAAATCGAAATCGAGCATCTGGTCTTCGTCGCCCATGGTTACGGCATAGGTGTAAAGATCCTTTTCATAATCGTCCTGTGCCTCGCCATTGACGGAAACGCCCGCGATTTCACGGCCGTCGTATGCCGGAGCAAAGGACAGGGTGATTTCTTCGCCAGGAACAACGCTGCCCATATAGGCGCCTGTTGCGTCCAGGATCGCCTCTGCATAGCCGTCCACTTCCATGGTGACAGCCGGCGTGTAAACCACCGACAAGGTCTTGCCCGCTGCCGGCGTGATTGCGCCCTCTTCATTGCCTTCCGTGGTGAACGCCTTGAGGCAAACATTGCCGAGCGCGCCCCACATATCGCCGTCAAAGTCGCCGGCGACCTGGATGTTTACGCCGCTGGTACCGGGCTTATCCTGCAGGTCTTCTGCGGAAGAGCTGCCCGCCACTCTCTTGACATGCGCGGTATAGTTGGTGCCGACCTCTTCCAGATCGAGCCAATCTTCGCCGTTTACATTGACAAAGCTTTCGCCTTCCTCAATATTGGCAACGCAACGGACGTTGTCGAAGTTGCCGTTCATTTCCGTTGCAACCGGGAACGCTCTGCCGAGCGGGTTTTCCATGGTGACAACAATCGAGTACTTTTCACCCTCTGCGAGGTTGACCCACTGGTCTTCGTCCAGATAGATGGTGTGGTAGCCCGGATATGCTTCCGTGCCCGTGATGGGTTCCTTATAAGCCTTTGCCTCGCCGATCGGGGAGCCGCCATCCTCCGGAAGCTGCGTATAAACCTGGATAGAATACTGTGCATTTGCATCCGTGGTGTAGAAGGAAACCGCCTTCAAGGTCTCGTCGCTGGTCGCTGTAAAGACGTTCGCCATGGAAACCGGCGCATTCATCTCTTCCCCGCCAACGGACATGCTCCAACCGGTGCCGTCATACTGATACAGATGGTCGTAAGCCTCCGCGCTGTCCGGAGTCGTGTCCAAAACATACTGCATGACCTCGGTGATGCTGCCCTCGTCATAGGACATATAGAACAGGCCGTCATACTGGTCTCTGCCCCAGCTGTTCCGGATCAGCCAAGCGCCATCGTGCTCCGGCGTGCCGTAGCCGCTGGAGAACAGCTCCTTCGGGATATTATCGTCCCAGCCGACGATCTGCACCGCATGGTTGCAGTCGCCAAAATTGGGGCCGCCAAACTGGGTCTTCACAGGCGTCCCATTATAGTCCACATAGTTGTAAGCTCTGGAATTATAGGAGATTCCCAGGCTTCCGCCTGCCAGCAATGCCTTTTTCACCGCTGTGCCGTCCAGGTTGCCGTCGGCGTCGCGGGTCGGCAGATAGTTGGTCTCCTCCAAGCGGTACTCCTGGTCAAACTGGATGGACGGGTCCAGATCCTCGTATTTGTCCGCTTCCGCAGAACCGGTCGATTCCGGATAGGGAAGCGTTTCCTCCAGCACCGGGCCTACGCCTCTTGCGAGGGTCGACGTTGCGATAAAGGTGTTTCCGCCCAAGCGGTACTCCTGGAATTTCACATCCACGTCCGACTCATTGTACTCAAACGGGCGGTAGCTATCCCCGTCCGTTCCGTCGGCCGGATCGTCCGGGTTGGCGCGGCCATGGTAAGCAAAGTATGCCAGATGGATCGGCGAGAATACAGGCGCATCCTCACCCATTTCGTCAAACAGGTTGGACGCCATCGCGCCGGTGCCGCTGAAGGCCCAGCAGGTGCCCCAGCCGCCCTGGTTGCGCACCTCCGTGGTAACCGTGCCCTTCTCCACCGCGTTATACGCGGCGGGCAGTTCGTCGGTGGCCGCACGTGCGCGCAGCATCGTCCTTGCCGACGGCGCAGCGTTCTGCATGTACGACAGATCCATATTGGGCGAGACATACGACGACATGGTTTTCCCCATGACCGCCCCTTCCTCCGGCCCCTTGCTGGCGGCGGCCGCCGTAGTCCCAGCAAAGGAGGCTCCCAGCATGGAACATGCCAACAACACAGATAGGACTTTGTTCGCTGACTTCATAAACTCAACCTCTCTTCAATAAAAAATTTGAGAAAAACGTGTCAAAATACGTTTTTTCAGTTCCTGATTTGTCTATAAAATTGATGATACTACTGTAAAAAAAGGATGTCAAGATTGAACCATCCTCATTTTGCATCTAACCAAAACAGACCTTGCATCACAGGTTCGATTATCTTGCGAATTCTGCGAGAATTTTCCAATTTTTTCTTATATTTTAAAAGTATCTTTTTCCCTCTTGCATTTTTCTGTCATTTTGCCGATTTAATGCAATAAACTTCATGCAAAAACACAAGTGTTTTTTTAAAAAAACTATGTAAATCATCTAAAGAAAGAGGGAGGTCCCCGGGATACCCGGAGACCCCATTGCCTCAAAAATATTGCTAGACCGTTCTATTGTATCCCGAAACGAGCTTATCCAATGGTAACCGCGCACTGGAGGACCGGCGCTTCGCCCGGCATCTGCGTGTAGACGCCCGTGCTCTGGCCCGGCGTTCCGATCGCATAGACGCGGAAGTAGTAGTCGTTGCCAACCTTCGCCACATACTGCGTCTTGAGCACGCTGCCGTTGCCAACTGTGAAGCTCGGCGTTGCCGTGCTGCCGTTGACGACCGTCATCTTGAAGCAGTACGCACTGCCTCTCTTCAGGGTGAAGTTGACCGTCGTGTCGGAAACCACGGATTTCGCCGCGGTCACTACGGATGCGGAGGAGGTCACAACCGCCGTTCCTTCGCCCGCATAGACATTTCCGGCAGAAGTATTCGAAGAGCTGGAGCCCTTGTTCCCGCTGGAGGAATTGCCGCCGGAAGGCTTGCCTGCGTTCTCGATGGCAACTTCAAGCTCTTCGACGAGTGCGTCAACCTCTTCCTGCGTGGCCAGATCGTTCGCGAGCAATGCGATTGCCTGCGTCCTGAGCGCCTTAACGGTGGCATCCGTGCTGCCCTCCGTCTTTGCAATCAGGTCTTCCAGCTTGCTCTTATCCGGCACCAAGCGGATCTCCGCCATTGCCGTGCTCAGCTCGACGATCATCGCGGTGACATCGTCCTGGGAAGGATCGGTGGAGGCAAGCAACGCCTCTGCCTTCTCCAAAGCTGCCTCAAAGGTATCCCATGCATCGTTTTGGATATAATCGTCCGCCGCATAGCCATTGGCCGTATCGACCAACGCCTGGAGCTGATCCAACGCGGTGGCTGGCTCCAATGCATTCAGCGCATCCGCCAAAGCCTGCGTCATCTCGTCGATGTCCTGCTGCAGGGAATCCTGCGCATCGGCCATTGCCTGGGCCTCGTCCCTCACGGCGACCATTGCATCCCAGGAAGCCTGCGTGAAGTCTTCCTTCTGCAACGAATTGGCCAGATCCAGGACGGCCTGCAGGCCAGCCATGTTTCCATTCTGGAACTGCAATGCCTGTACGGCATCAAACAGGAGGTTCCAAGCATCGTCGATTTCCTCCTGGGTCGCGGTTGTGTTCGCTGCGACCTCTTCGCCGTTGGCGATCGCCTTATCGAGCGCCTCCTGCACGTCGCTCAACGCTGCTTCGTATTCATCGCTCTTCTGGGCTTCTTTTGCCAGCTGCAATGCCGCGTTCAAAGTGATCTTGTTGACCACGCTGAATTCGATGTCCACCGCCATGTTCTCTTCGCCCATGGTCAGGCTATAGGTGAACAGGTTCTTATCAAAGTCCTCGACCGCTTCGCCGTTGACCGTAACGCCGGTGATCTCCCTGCCGGGAACAACGGGTGCGAAGGACAGGGTCAGTTCTTCGCCAGAAACCACCTTGCCGATGTACGCGCCAGCCGTGTTGACTACGTCATCCGCTGCCCCGCTGACCTGCATCGTGACCGTCGGGTCATAGGTGATGGTGAGCAGCTTCGCCTCTGCCGGGGTAACCGCGTCCTCGTCGTTCCCCTCGGTGGTGAACGCCTTCAGGCAGACATTTGCCAGATTATCCCACACATCGCCGTCGAAGTCGCCGGCGACTTCGATGTTCACGCCGCTGGTGCCCGGTTCGATATTTCCGGTCCAGTCTTCCTGGTTCTGGGAGTTGGGGTCCACCCGCTTGGAGTGCGCCGTGTAGTTTTCGCCCACATCCGCCAGGTCGATCCAGCTCTTGCCGCCATCGATGCTGATAAAGCTTTGATGGTTGTCGATTGCTGCCTGCACGCGGAAGTTATCCAGCGTTGCATTCATCTCGCAGGCGACCGGGTATGCCCGGCCGAGCGGGTTCTGCATGGTGACGACAACCGCATAGTTCTCGCCTTCCTTCAGGTTGACCGGCTCGTCCAGATAGACGGTGTGGTAACCCGGATACTGCTCCGTGCCCGTCTGCGGCTCTTCATAAGCCTTGTTGCCGCTGGTGGGGTTGTAATTGTTGGTATCCGTATACACCTGGATGGAATATTCCGCATTCGCATCGGTGGTGTAGAAGGAGACGGCCCGCAGGGTTTCATCGCTCGTTGCGGTGAAAATGTTGGCCATCGGGACCGCCGTGGCCTTGTCTTCCGCGCCGGCGGACATGGACCAACCGGTTCCATCGTACTGGTAGGTGTGGTCGAACTCATCCGCATCCCCTACCTGGTACTGGGAAACCTCGGTGATGGTCCCTTCGTCATAGGACATATAGAAATAACCGTGCATATAGGACCAATCGCCCCAGCTGTTGCGGATCAGCCAGCCGCCGTCGTGCTCCGGCGAATTGCCCTGTGCGTCCTGGAAATACTCCTTCGGGATGTTGTCATCCCAGCCGACGATCTGCACCGCATGGTTGCAGTCGCCGAAATCGGAACCGGTGTAATGGGTCATGATGACCTTGTTGCCATTGCCGTCGTCCCCGATCATTGCCGGCTGGTATTCCTCTTCATAGTAGAATGCCCTGGTGCCGCTGGAGTCATAGGCAACCACCAGGCTGCCGCCGTTTTCCATCAAAGCCTTTTTAATGGCCGTGGTATCCAATTCGCCGTCCGCGTTCTTGGTCGGCAAATAGATGCTGTCGTCCAAGCGGTATGCCTGCTCAAACTGGATGCTGGGGTCGAGATCCAGCCACGGCGTCTTATCCACCTCGTAGAAGGGGTCCGGATACGGCGCGACCTCCTCCAAAGCCGGGCCCACGCCTCTGGTAAAGGTGGCGGTGCTGCAGAAGGTGTTGCCGCCGCCGACATACTCCCGGTAATCATCATTGATCATGCTCTCGTCGTATTCATATGGCAGATAGGTGTCCCCGTCCGTCTTGTCCGCCGGGTCCTCCGGGTTGGCCTTGCCATGGAAGGCAAAATAGGCCAGATGCGCCGGGGAAAGAACGGGCGTATTCTCCTGGAGTTCATCGTACAGGCTCGAAGCGATCGAACCCGTCGCGGCGAAGGCCCAGCAGGTGCCCCACCCTGCCTGGTCGCGCACCTGTGTGGTCACGCGCCCCGCATCGATCGTGTTATAGGCGGCGGGCAATTCCTCCTGCGCAGATCTGGCCGCTCTGGAAAGCATCCTCGGCTTCGCGGCAGCGTCCAACATGTAGGACGTATCCATGCCGGAATGGGAATAGCCCATGACCGCACCGGTCTCGATCTCTCCCTCCACAGGTGTGGGCTTGTCCGATGCTGCAAAAGCGGTGGTCCCGGTAAAGGACGCCGCCAGCATGGAACAGGCCAACAGCAGGGATACGATCTTGTTTCCTGTCTTCATAAACTCTACCTCGCTTTACGATTGATTTGAACAAGCCGGAATCGCAGAGGATATATACATCCGCATTCACATTTTGTTCATAGGAATGATCATACTCCGGAAACATTTCCCTGTCAAGCAAAATCGCAATCTTTTTGCATGTTTCTTTCTTTTATCCTGCATTTTATTGTCGAAATTTCCATAATACTGTAGTTTTATTTGGGAAATTCGATGGTGTGTTGCATGTAAAATTTTATTTCCTTCTTTTCCTTTATTTATTTATCGATTTATTATATTAAAACAATATTTCTTACTGTCAATTTCAGCTGCCAATAAGGGTCCTCCCCCTCCCGATATCCCGCCTTCCTGACCCGGCCCTCCCTCACTGGCTGCCCCAACAAAGCCAAAAAGGCCGAAGCGGGAAAACCCACTCCGGCCCTCAAATCGTATGCACTTATGTCTGTTCGGAATGATCCACATCTGGTTCTTCTTGCGGTTGCTGGGGAAGGACGCGCCCGGCCCCCGTCCCTTGCGGCGGGCGGTCCGCACCGCGCTCCATCTCTTCCACGGCGGCACGCGCAATTTCCCGGAGAATCCTCTCCAACTCTTCATCTGTCAGATGCAATGCGCCACCTCCGCTCCTTCTTTTCGCTTAGCTCTATTATAAGAAGGAACCGCAGGAAAAATCCAGTGGAAAATCTTGCTGTTCTATTTTTGCGGTTGTGTTGCTACAACGGCAATGCCCAGCTCTTCCAACTGTTTCGCGTCCACATCGGTGGGCGCTTCCGTCATCAGGTCGCTGGAGGAAGCCACCTTCGGGAAGGCGATTACCTCGCGGATGCTGTCGCAGCCGAGCATCAGCATGACCAAACGGTCGAGGCCAAAGGCCATGCCGCCGTGCGGCGGCGCGCCGTATTTGAACGCGTCGATCAGGAAGCCAAAGCGGTGCTGCGCCTCCTCGGGCGTAAAGCCGAGCGCTTCAAACATCTTCGCCTGCAATTCCGAGTCGTTGATACGCAGGGAACCGCCGCCGACTTCGTTGCCGTCGAGCACCATATCGTAGGCCACCGCGCACACAGCGCCGGGGTCCGTCGCCAGCTTGTCGATGTCCTCCGGGCGCGGCATGGTAAAGGGATGGTGCATCGCGACCCAGCGCTGCTCCTCCTTGCTGTATTCAAACATGGGGAAGTCCGTGATCCAGAGCAGGCAGGGCTTGCTCTTATCGATCAGGCCAAAGCGCGCGGCCAGGTTGCAGCGCAGCGCGCCCAGGGAATCCCAAACGACCTTGTTTTCGTCGCTGGCGACCAGCAGGAGCACGTCGCCCGGCTCCGCGCCCATCGCGCTGCGGATGGCGGCCACTTCCTCCGGCGAGAGGAATTTCTCATAGGAGGAGGTCTCCTTCTCCGCGAGGCGCGTCCAGGCAAGCCCCTTCGCGCCATAGGCCTTGATCCATTCGGTCAATTTGTCGATCTCTTTGCGGCTGAGCGCCTCGGCCTTGCCCTTGAGGTTGATGCCGCGCACGGAACCGCCGCCCGCCAGGGCGCCTGCAAACACCTTAAACTCTGTATTCCGGAGCAAATCGCTCAAATTGATCAACTCCATCCCAAAGCGCAGATCCGGCTTATCCGAACCGAAGCGGTCCATCGCCTCGTGCCAGGTCATGCGGCGGAACGGGGTCTCGATGTCGATGTCCAAAACTTCCTTATAGACGCGCTTCATAAAGCCCTCGCCGATGGCCATGACGTCGTCCTGATCCACAAAGCTCATCTCCAGGTCGATCTGGGTGAACTCCGGCTGGCGGTCGGCGCGCAGGTCCTCGTCGCGGAAGCAGCGGGCGATCTGCATATAGCGGTCAAAACCGGAGAGCATCAGCAGCTGCTTATAGAGCTGCGGGGACTGCGGCAGCGCGAAGAAGCTGCCCGGGAACACGCGGGACGGTACCAGGTAGTCGCGCGCGCCCTCCGGCGTGGATTTGATGAGGTCCGGTGTCTCGATCTCGATGAACCCGTTCTGATCAAAATAGTCGTGCGCCACCTTGACGATCTTATGGCGGCCGATGATTTTGCGCTGCATGTCGGGCCTGCGCAGGTCGAGATAGCGGTATTTCAGGCGGGTATCCTCCTTGACGTTGGAGTCCTCCACGATTTCAAACGGCGGGGTCTCCGACTTTGCCAGCACGCGCAGTTCCAGGACCTCCAGCTCGATGTCGCCGGTGGGCAGGTCCGGGTTCTTGGACGTGCGCTCGCGCACCGTCCCACGCGCGAGCAGTACAAACTCGGCGCGCGCTGCAAACGCCTTTTCGAAGATGGCGCGGTCCGTGCTTTCGTCAAACGCCAGCTGTACAATACCGGTGCGGTCGCGCAGATCGATAAAGATCAGCTGTCCCAGGTCGCGCTGGCGCTGTACCCAGCCGCAGACGACCACTTCTTTTCCAATATCCGTGCTGCGGAGCTCGCCGCAGTAGTGGGTCCGTTTCAGGCCCGTCATAAACTCTGCCATATGGCACCTCCAAAAAGATAATTCCATTCCAATGGGTTCCCGCCGTTCCCCGCAGCGGGGCCTATCCGTTTTCGGGAGGAAGCGCTGCCGCCCGGCAGGGCCCCTACCAAAAACGTCCGTTCCGGTCCGATGCCGGTTAAAACGCCAAGTCCTCCTGCTCCGTGGACAGGCAGACATACTGCTCCACGAAGTCCTTGGACAGGTCGATCGTCTTCTTTTCGCCGGTCTTCATATTCTTGAGGACCGCCTTTTGGCTTGCGATTTCATCGTCGCCCAGCACCATGCTGTATTTTGCGCCGATCTTATCCGCATATTTCATCTGCGCTTTGAGCCCGCGGTCGTTCTCATCGCACGCCGCGATGATCGAATACTTGCGCAGGCTGTCGGCCAGCTTGAACGCTTCCAGGTGCGCCGCCTCACCCAGCGACGCAATAAAGATCTCACAGCGGTCCGGGGCCGGCATCTCGATGTTTTGCTTGTCCATCACCATCATCAGGCGCTCGATGCCCATGGCGAATCCCAGGCCGGGCATGGGCTGGCCGCCCATCTCTTCCACGAGGCCGTTGTAGCGGCCGCCGCCGCAGAGCGTGCTCTGGGCCCCGAGGTCCCCGCTGATGAACTCAAAGACGGTGTTCGTATAATAATCCAGGCCGCGCACGATGGTGGGGTTGACCGTGAATTCGGTCCCCACGGCGGTCAAATACTTCTGCACCGCCTCGAAATGCGCCTTGCAGTCGTCGCAGAGATAGTCCAAAATCTTCGGCGCGCCCTCTGCGATTTTGGAGCAGATCGGGCTTTTGCAATCCAGGATGCGCATGGGGTTGCGCTCCAGGCGGCCCTGGCATGTTTCGCAGAGCTGGTCCTTGTACTGCGTGAAATACGCCTTGAGCGCCTTGTGGAACTCTGCGCGGCAGGTTGGGCAGCCGATGGAATTGATCTCCAGGCGCAGGTTCTTGATCCCCAGGCGGTCAAACACGCTCTTCGCCAAGCCGATGACCTCGGCGTCCGCGCTGGGGCTGTTGGAGCCAAACATCTCCACGCCGAACTGGTGGAATTCGCGCAGGCGGCCGGCCTGGGTGTTTTCATAGCGGTAACATGTGGTGAAGTAGTGCAGTTTGACCGGCAGGCCGTTGTTATAGAGCGCGTGCTCCAGCAGGGCGCGCACAACGCCCGCCGTCCCCTCCGGCCGGAGGGTGATCGAGCGCCCGCCCTTATCCTGGAAGGTGTACATCTCCTTTTGCACAACGTCGGTGGTTTCCCCTACGGAACGCTGGAACAGGCGCGTATCCTCAAAGACGGGCGTGCGGATCTCCCCGAAGCCGTGCAGGGCGGCCTCGCTGCGCATCACGTCCTCCACCACCTGCCAATTTTCGCTCTGGCCCGGCAGGATGTCCTGGGTTCCCTTTTGTGCCTTAATCAATTCCATCTGATTGCCTCCTATCGCTCTGTTCGATTTTCTGGCGGTATAAAAAGAAAACCCCCGTCCCAGTGAAAGGGACGAGGGGAAATTCCTCGCGGTGCCACCCTTTTTCAGAAGCGCGCTCCGGCGCCTCCCTCAAAGTGCCCCAAACCCGGTTGCGCGTGGGGCTTGCGCGCAGCTCGCGGGTGTCTTTCGCCGGCCCTCCATTTGCAGCGCGCTCTCAGCTCTGCGCGCCTCTCTGTGGCAGGAGGCATCCGGGTACTCTTCCCGTGTCGTCGCCAATCGTTTGCATATGCACGCAAACAAAAGAAACCGTGTATACTCAACGTGATTTTACACGGTTCTGTTTGTTTTATAATTCTAAATTATAAAATTCTTTTAAAAATCCCAATTCCTTTGCCCTTTGAGGGCTTTTCCATGCTTGTCCCACCACATGGTTGGGGCAAGCGAAAAGCAGAACTGGATCAGCCCTTTGGGTTCAGGATATTGCGCCAATCGAGGTCTCCGCGCTCTAAACCGTGGATCAACACTTCCGCAGTGGCGATATTGGTTGCAACGGGGATGTTGTGCATATCGCAAAGGCGGAGCAGATTCATATCGTTGGGCTCATGCGGTTTTGGATTCAGCGGGTCCCGGAAAAACAACAGCAAGTCCACCTCGTTGCAGGCGATGCGCGCGGCGATCTGCTGGTCGCCGCCTTGGGAACCGCTCAAAAAGCGCTGGATCTCCAAACCGGTAGCCTCCGCTACCATTTTGCCCGTCGTTCCCGTGGCGCACAGGAAGTGGCGGCTGAGCACGCCGCAATAGGCAATACAAAATTGGACCATCAATTCTTTTTTGGCGTCGTGGGCGATGAGTGCGATGTTCATGTGTATCATTCCTTTCAATAAAACGCACAGGCTCCTTAAACGCGTACCGCCAAGGGCACCTGCTCCCCCTCTAATCTGGCCGCCAGGCGGCCAAGCGCCATCGTTCCCGCACTTTTCAGCGGCGCGGGCGAACCTGAGGCTCCCGCAACAGCAAGCGCCGCATCCTCTGGGACAATTGCGATCAAGCGGATCCCGGATGCGTCGATGACGGCGTCTAAATCCCGATACGCGCCAAGATTGCGGAAACTTTTGCCACTGAAACGGTTGACCACCAAACGCTGGCTGCGGACTCCCGCATATTCCAGCGCAATGCGCGTTTTATTGCAATCCCGCAGGCATACGGGGTCCGGGGTGGAAACCACCAACGCCCGCTGCGCAGACGCAACTGCACTCATAAAACCGCTGCCGACGCCGGCGGGGCAGTCGATCAGCACGTGGTCGTAATACCGGGAAAGAACGGATACCATCCGCTTCATGATCTCCGGGCTCACAATATCCTCTTCGCGCCCGGGGGCAGGCAGCAGAAAGAGCCCTTCGGCCCACTCGCATGGATAAATCGCCTGACTGGGGTCCGCCTCGCCAGCAGCCATGTCCGCGATATTGAATACCTGGCGCTCGGAAACGCCGAGCATATGATCCAATGAAGACAGGCCCGCGTCGCCGTCGATCAACAGGACACGCCTGCCGCGCCGAACCAACGCCAGCCCTAAGCCGGTGGTCAGCGTAGATTTTCCCACGCCTCCCTTTCCTGATGTGATAACCGTCACAACTCCCATGTACAAAACCTCATTTTTATATTAACACAAAATTTTGCAGGTGTCAAAAGATTTTTATTGTTCATTTTATCCATTTAAAACACGAAATCATGTTTTATCCCGGAAATCGGGGCCTTGCGCCAACAAACGGCCTCATTCGGCGGAGGCGGTCCCCTGGGAGGAGGTTTCCCCGGATGCATTTGAGGAAGCATCCCCCTCTTCGTCCGAAACAGCGCTGGACGCCGCCAGCTCTTCCGGCATGACCAGGTTTCCCTCGTCATCTACGGTTTTCCCGTAGAAATAGGCGTCCAGGATGTCACGCACCACGTTCTGGCAATAGGCGCCGGTGGAGCCGTGCTGCAGGATGACGGCCACGGCGATCTCCGGGTCGTCGTACGGCGCAAAGCCGATAAACGCCACGTTGTCCGAGCCGGGGCCCTGCGCGGTGCCGGTCTTGCCGGCGATCGGCACGGGATAGTTGCCGAGGTTCCGGTGTGCGGAGCCGCGCGAATCCGTGATGACGGCGCGCATCCCCTCTTTGACATATTCGAAGTTCTGCTCGGAAACGCCGGTCTCCGCCACAACGGTCGGGTTGTCCGGGTCGTTTTCCATCACAACTTCCTTGCGCGCATAGTCCGTGATCTTGCTGACGAGGTGGGTCTGGTAGCGCACGCCGTTGTTCGCGATGGTCGATGCATAGGTCGCCAACTGGAGCGGGGTAAACTGGTTGTCGCTCTGGCCGATCGCCGCCTGCACCACGTCGCCGCCCACCCAGGTCTTCCCGCGTTCGGCGTACTCTTCGGGGCCTGCCAAAATGCCTTCGCTCTCATTGAGCTCAACCCCGGTCTTTTCGCCCAGGCCAAACCGGCGGCAATAGAGGTTCATCGTTTCGATGCCGGTGTAATAGCCGGTTTCAAAGAAGAAGATGTTGCACGATTCGGCCAGCGCGCGGCGCAGCGAAAGGGTCCCGTGCGTGCCCAAGCAGCGCGGCGTAAAGCCGACGTCTGCAAAGCGCTGGTACGTGTGCGTGCAGCGGAACGTCGTATTGTTGGTGATCACGCCCTCCTGCAGGGCTGCGCAGGCCACCGCCGGCTTGAAGCAGGAGCCGGGCGTAAAGATGCCTGTAAAGGCCTGGTTCACCAGGGGATGGTTCTCGTTTGTCAAAACCTGGTTTTTATAGTCGTTGTCGTACGTATATTTCTCCAGGTCGTAATTCTCATTGCCGGCGGCTGCCAACACCGCGTTGTCCTTGACCCGCAAAACCACCGCCGCGCCAATCGTACAATCCTGGCCGTTCCAGCCGCCCTTGGTGCTGGTCAGCCGTTCGCCGTTTTCCCGCGCGGCCTGCACATTCTGTTCCAGCGAAACCTGCGCCACCCGCTGGAGGTTGCTGTCCAGGGTGAGGAACACGGTATTGCCGGACTTCGGCGCTTTGATGACCGTCTCAGAGGCAACGCCGCCACGGCTGGTGGTCTCCACCTGCTTTTCGCCCGCTTCGCCGCGCAGCTCGTCCTCAAAGGCGTACTCAATGCCACTCTGCCCCATCCGGTCGTTAAAGGCATAGCCCTCGTCCTTGCGCTCGTCGTACTGCTCCTGGGAGAGCGGGCCCATGGTGCCGATCAGCTGCGCCGCGAGGTCCCCTCCCGGGTAGGTGCGCGCCGTGGTGATCTTGATGCTCGCGCCGGGGAGGAGCTGGGTGTTTTCGCTGACAATGCCCACCGTGTCCCCGGAGACGTCCGGCGCAAAGATGTACGGCGTCGAAGAGTTGAAGCCCGCCTTTGTCATCCCGTAGCGCACGGAGGCGATGTTCCGGATCTCCTCCTTGGGGAGGGTGGCGTCGATTTCATATTTCTCGATCAGCGCATTCATGCAGTCGTCCGCCGTCGCGTACGAATTCAAAGCGGCAAAATCCTTGCCCTTTAAGCGCTCCACTTCGCTCTCAGAGTCCGGCATGAACGCATAGTTGCCCTCGCTGTCGATCAAAATCGGCAGCTCGTCCGTCCATTCCTCGCCGCGGCTGTTCAGCAGATTGGTCAGCAGGCGGATGGTCTCGTTCTCCGTGCCATAGGTCATGTACGGGCGCTCAAACTGGATGGCATACCCCGTCTTATTGGCCGCCAGGGGGTTCCCCGCGGCGTCGACGATCTCGCCGCGCGCAGCATCCATCGTGACAATGGACGCGCTGGTCGAATCCGCCTGTTGGCGTGTATCGGCGCCGTTCAAAATCTGCCAATCCACCAGGCGCAGCGTATAAATCGCGAGGATTCCTACGATGATCCCCACCAGCGCAAAACTGCGCAGCGATGTTTTCGACTTCATGTATTTCACCTCCACACAGGTATCGAAACAGGATCCTTTGATTCTACTGTTTCAAACGGGCAGCCGCCCTCCCGGCGCCTTCTTCAAAAGGGCCGCATATAGGCAACGCCCCTGAAAGGGCACGGTCCCCGAGGACAGAAACCCTCTTTTAAGAATACCATTTCCCAGGCCGTTTTCTTCCAAACCGCCGCGATTTTTCATACCAAAGGGGCCGGGCCCATGCCTACCGGCGGACCGGCCCCTCTCCATTTTACACGCCAGCCCTGCGGCTATTCCGTTTTTGAGCGGATCTGCTGGGCCAAAGCGCAGTTGAATGCGTAACAGAGCGGCATTGTACAGAAGGAATACGCCATGCGCGGCAAGTACCGTGTGACCAGCGCATATCCGCTGTACTCGTAGCCGTAGAGCAAATAGAAAAATACCCATTGGAGGAACAAAATCCCAGCGACCGCCCCGGCCGCCAAGAGCAGGGACGTCAGGAAATTCGTCTGGATCAGATCCGCCGTGAGCAGCCCCACCCCGTAACAGGCGGCCGCCAGCAGCAGGCCGTGGAAACCCAAAACGCCCCCCATGCCGATGTCCAGGAACAGGCCGCACAGAAGGCCAAAGGCGATCCCCGCCAGCTCGCTCTCAAACATCGCGATGGAAATCGCCGCAGGGATCAGCAGCACCGGCCGCGCCCCGCCGATTTCCGGCAGAAGGCCGGGGGTCTCCTGCACCATGTACAAAATTAAGATTTCGATCGTATAGGCAAAATACCGGATGATCTTATAACGGTCCATCACTGGCCCTCCGAAGCGGAGCTGGTGCCAAAGGCTTCGTCCAGCGCCTGCCCTTGCCCCTCGAATTCGGTGATCACCATCACGTCGCGCACGGAATTGACGTCTACAAACGGCCGGACCTCCGCATAGAGCGAGACATCATACTCCTCGTTCTGCACGGAAACCACCTCGCCGATGGCAAGGCCGCTCGGATAGACGCCGCCCAGCCCGCTGGTGGTGACAATGTCTCCCGCTTTTGCCGGGGTATCCGCCGCCAGGTAACCCAACTTGACCAACCCTTCCTCGGCCAGCTTGATATCGGTGCTCACCACGCCGCTGTCCCGGCGCAGGGTGGGCTCCGTCTCATCGATGGAAGGCAACGCCCCGACGGAATCCTTCACGGGGGTCCCGCTTTCCTCTTCCGTCGTCACAAGCGCGGCGATTTTGGTATCCGGTGAGAGCAGGGTGGTCACCTGGCTGTAGTTTGCGTTTACCGCGGAAATAAAGCCCACCACGCCCGCGTCCGTAATGACCGGGTCGTTCTTCGAGATGCCGTCGTTTGTGCCCTTGTCGATGGTAAATTTATACAGCACATTGGGGTCCCGCCCGATGACCGCCGCCGGTACGGGCTTGAAGTCGCGGTTTTCATCCTTCAATTCCAGGTATTTCCGCAGCTGTGCGTTCTCAATCCGGTACTGGTCATAGTTGACCAGCTTTGCCTGCAACTCTTCGATCTCCTTTTTGAGGGCGGCGTTTTCCTCCAGGAGCTCTTCTTTCGAGTAAGTAAGGGGTTCTGCCGCAACCGCGGCATTGTTGGTGATAATCGTACTCACGCGCTGCATCGGGGTCGCCACCAGCCCCAGCGCATTCGCCACGACCGACCCTCCCTGGGTGGCCGTGAACAGCATCAGCGCCAGCATGACAAATACCACCGCCAGCAGCACTTTTGCACTTGTGCCGTGCATAAAGTCTCTCATCTTGCGAACACCTCCCGTTGCTTTTTGAAAGAAAAAGGCCGTTGCAAAAATCACGGGCGCACAAAGCACGCCCGTGATCGATCGTTTGGTCCCTCTCCGTGTATGGAAAGTCCCTCACAAATCCCGGGGCCTTCCCTCAAAAATCCGGTCCAATCCGGCGGCAGAAACGAAACGCCGTCCCCACCCTTCGATGGCCGGATCAAAATTCTGTTCTCTCTGCGCTTCCACGCCGGGAAGCGCCAAGGCTTCGCAGCCGCTTATCTGCGGGCCTTGTAATAGGACGACGGCATGGTGACCTCCAGGCGCTTGCCGGTGCCGTCCACCACACAGTCCAGCGGGCTATCCGCCACATGGACGGGCATGCCCGTCTCCTGCTCCACCAGCTGGTCCAGGCCGCGCAGCAGCGCGCCGCCGCCGGTCAGCATGATGCCGTGGTCGATGATGTCCGCCGAAAGCTCCGGCGGGGTCTTTTCCAGCGTGCTCTTGATCGCGTCGACGATGGTCGCGAGCGGGTCGGAGAGCGCTTCGCGCACTTCCTCCGCGCTGATCGTCACGTTCTTGGGCAGGCCGTCCACCAGGTTGCGCCCCTTGATCTCGACGGACGCGCGGTCCTCTTCGCTGCCGGTCGGGAACGCCGAACCGATGGCGATCTTGATCTCCTCCGCGGTGCGCTCGCCGATCAGGAGGTTGTATTTCTTTTTGACATAGGAAATAATAGCCTCATCGAATTTATCGCCCGCCACGCGCACGGAGCAGGAGGTGACGATATCCCCCAGGGAGATCACAGCGACTTCCGCCGTGCCGCCGCCGATGTCCACCACCATGCTGCCGGTCGGGTCCGCCACGGGCAAGCCCGCGCCGATCGCCGCGGCCATGGGCTCTTCGATCAGCTCCACCTGGCTGGCGCCGGCCTGGCGCGCTGCGTCCTCAACGGCGCGGCGCTCCACCTCCGTGACGCCGGAGGGGATGCACACCACGATGTGCGGGCGGCTGAACGCGGTGGATTTCACCGCTTTTTTGATAAAGTGCTTGAGCATGGTCGCGGTGATGTCGAAGTCCGCAATCACGCCGTCCTTGAGCGGGCGCACGGCGACAATGGAGCCGGGCGTGCGGCCAATCATATCCTTTGCATGGGACCCGACCGCCAACACCGTGTCAGTACGGACGTCCACAGCGACAACAGAAGGCTCGCGCATCACGATGCCCTTCCCCTTCATATATACAAGCGTATTGGCGGTGCCGAGATCAATTCCGATATCCTTAGAAAACATGGCCAACATTCCCCTTTCAAACAACACCCACAACCGGGTTTTCATCCAGCGGCGCGCTGTACGGTTTTTCTATGAGTAAACCCATCCGCTCCGCGCTTATGCAGGGCACGGGTATTTTACATAAACTTTATTATACCCGCTGGTATGCCAATTCTCAACAGAAAAATTGTGAACAAATAAACTTTGGCAAATTCCACATTTTGCCATGAAGAAAACCGCCTTTAAACGGCAAAAGTCCGCAGAATTCGCGCCACGCGCGCGACCGGCAGGCCCACCACATTGTAGTAATCGCCGCGGATCCCCTGCACCAGCAGGGCGCCTTTGCCCTGGATGCCGTACGCGCCCGCCTTGTCCATGGGTTCCCCGGTGGCGACATAGGCCTGGATTTCCTCCTCCGCGAGCGGGTAGAACGTCACTTCGGTCCGCTCCGCCCCCACCTCGCAGCGCCCGTCCGCGAGCACGCAAAAGCCGGTGAACACCTCGTGCGTCTTGCCGGAGAGCAGCCGGAGCATGTCCGCCGCGTGTGCGGGGGTCTTGGGCTTCCCGAGGATGGCGCCGCCCAGCGCGACCACGGTGTCCGCCCCCAGCACGACCGCGCCCGGGTGCTGTGCAAAGCACGCCTCCGCCTTGCGCCGGGCCAACAGGCGCACCGCCTCCTCGGGCGGGGTGCCGTCCGCAAAGCGTTCGTCCGCATTGGCCGGCGCGGTTGTATAAGGAATCCCCGCCAGGTCCAAAAGCTCGCGCCTGCGCGGGGAAGCGGATGCAAGGTACAGCATGGGATCACTCCTTTATATGGATTCTCGTGTACCCCAGGATCGCGGCCAGCAGCAAAATCGCCTGCGCCACGTTGACCTGGATGGACAGCCCAAAGGTTAATTTCAAGATGGCAAGGTCCAGCGTGACAGGTTCCAGGCCAAAGCCGGTGCTCATGCCCAGCCAGGAAAGGAACGAAACGCCCTGTACCGCCGAACCGATCACGCTGCCCAACACAATGGCCAACAACAGCAGCACAATGAGCAGCAGGCCGCGAATCAATGTCTTTTTCATCGCCGCGCCCCTTTACCGGCCGGTGGAACCGAAGCCGCCTGCACCGCGCTCCGTCTCGCCCAGGTCGTCCGTCTCCTCCAGAGGGAGGTTCAACACCGGCATCAGCACCATCTGCGCAATCCGCTCGTTCGGCTCGATGGTGTACGGCTCCCCGCCCACATTGCACAGGCCGACGCAGATTTCGCCGCGGTAGTCGCTGTCGATCACGCCGACCGCGTTGGAGAGCGACACGCCGTGCTTAATCCCCAGCCCGCTGCGGGCAAAGATCAGAGCGACCATGTTTTCGTCGGGCAGGGCGATCGCCAGGCCCGTCGGGATGCGCACCAGCTCGCGCGGCGCGATGGTCACCGGGGACGGGATGCAGGCGTGCAAATCCATCCCCGCCGCGCCCGCGCTGGCGCGCTCCGGCAGGATTGCATTTTCATTCAAGCGTTTGATTTTCAAAGATTTCATAACCAACGTCCTTCGTTTGTATTGCGTTGCCTTCTATCACGTTCTCGTAAAAACCCCAGCGCCGCGGGAAGCCCCCGGCCGCACGCCGGGGAGGATCGGTCAGCCCATCACCCATCCCTTATAATAGAGGCCGCGCGTAAACGTCCCTTGTGCGGGCGGCGTGCCGTCCGCGCGGAGATAGGCTTCCAGGATGCGCTGCTGCTCTTCCTGCGTCTCTGTGGTAAACCGCAGCACGCCGAAATCCATCTGTTTGACTTCCGCCAGGCGGTCCGCCATCCAAAGCGGCACGGAGTTGAGCACTTCGCTGCACGCGCCATAGCACTGCACCGGGAAATGGACACCCTTGCGGTCTGTCAGCTCCGGGGCTGCCGTGCAATGCAGGCAGCCCTTCGCAGAATTGGCCGCGGGGCAGTTCCGGGTCAACATCAGCGGCAGCCGCCCATAGAGCACCAACCCGCGGGGCAGCTCCCCGCCCAGCGCCGCAGCCGCGGACAGCGCCAATTCGAAGCTCAGCTCCGTATCCGCCAGGCCAAACGCAGCATACCACTCGATTGCCGCGGAATTTGTCACATTTAAAGAAAAGCCGCCGTGTACCGTCATCCCCAGCTCTTTGGCAAGCGCCGCCGCGCCCAGGTTTCCTGCCCAGACGTGCGTGACGCCCGCGTCCCGGGCTTCGGCCAAGCGCTGTTTGAGCGCCTGCTCCATGCCGAACAGTCCGCGCGGCAGGTCCAGCGCCACGCGGAAGCCCTCTTCCTGGAGGGCCGCCAGCTTCTCCGGCACAGTCGTATAGGGGAGGTAGACCCGTTCGCACTGCTTTGCCGCCTCCGGCAGGCTGGCGTTGGCAAACCGCGCCCGCAGCGGCAATTTTCCATCCGGGAGGTATACCCGGTGCGGCGTGGGAGAGAATGGTTTCATGGAAAACGCCACCGGTTCATGCACCGCGCGCAGCCATTCCAGCTTTTCCAACGCCTCGCGGCGCAGCCGGTTCAATAGGGACACCGGGACGCTCAGGCCGTCCTCCAGATCGCAGGAAACCTCCTGCGCCAAAAACGGCGTCCCGCCCGTTTTGCGCAGCTGCTCCACACACCGCTCCTCGGTGACCGGCTTGTTCCGCGCCGCCTCCGGCGGGGGCGACTGGGCAAACGCCTCGCGCCCGTCGCCGTCCCGGACGGACAGGCACACCGGTTCCCCCGCGTGCACGGTCAGCCGGAACGAGACCGGCACCCGCTGGCATTCCTGGCGGTACAGGTTCCGCAGCTCGGAGAACACCGCCTCGGTCGCGCCGGTGACGTCCTCCTTGGTCCGCGTGCCGAACATCTCCCGGCCCAACCGCCCGTCGAGATACCCGGTGGTGAACCCGGAGCGGGAGAACACCGCGCCCAGGTTGCGCATCAGGTCCGGCGGAAGGGGTTGGCCGTCCGCCGCCAGCCGGCAGGCGTGTGTCGCCGCAGCCACATATTCCGGCCGTTTCATGCGGCCCTCGATCTTTGCGCTCACCACGCCCGCCTGTGCCAGCTCGCCGATGCGTTCGATCATGGACAGGTCCTTCAGGCTCAGGTCGTGCCCCGTCCCCCCAGGGGCGGAAAACGGCAGGCGGCACGGCTGGGCGCACAATCCCCGGTTGCCGCTGCGCGCCCCCAGCATGGAGCTGAAATAGCACTGGCCGGAAACGGACATGCAGAGCGCGCCGTGGACAAACGCCTCCAGCTCCACCGGGCAGGCGGCGTGCACCCCGGCAATCTCGTTCAGGGACATCTCCCTGGACAGCACCACGCGGGCCATCCCCGCCTCGTATGCCGCGCGCACCCCGGCGGGCGTATGGAGCGACATCTGGGTGGACGCATGCATGGGCATCCCCGGCGCGCACGCGCGCGCCAGCAAAAAGAGGCCCATATCCTGCACAAGGACGGCATCCACCGGCAGGGTGCAGGCGTATTGCAACAGTTCCAGCGCGGGCAGCAGCTCGTTCTCCTGCAAGAGCGTATTCAGAGCGAGATAGACCTTCACCCCGCGCGCATGGCAGTAACTGACCGCCTCCTTGAGCGCCTGCCCGTCAAAATTCTGCGCATTGGCGCGGGCGCTGAACGCGGAAGCCCCCAAATACACCGCGTCCGCACCGGCGCGCACCGCTGCCTGCAAGCTCTCCGGCCCTCCCGCAGGGGCCAAAACCTCCGGGGCTATATTCGTTTCGTTACAGTTCATCGTCTTTTTTCTCAAAGAAGCTCATGAACCCTTCCGGGTCTTCCACAACGGTCTGCGCGCGTTCCCCGGGGATGTGTTCCCGCGAGGGGCGCGCATAGCCCTGCTGCCGGGGGGCTGCCTTTGCGGGCTTTTGCTGGGCGGGCCGCTCCGGTTCCTGGGCGCTCTGCGGCCCGTGCGCTGCCTTGGCCATCTGCTCCGTCTGTTCGGAGAGGCGCGCCCGCAGGGTCTGCATCTCCTTTTTCAGGCGCTCCACTTCCCTGCGCGCCTCGTCCGCCTCTGTGCGGGCGCGGGAGGAATCCTCCAGATAATCCTTGATCTGGGAGCGCAGGTTGTCCGCCGCGTCCTCGGCCTTATGCTGGGCGTCGCAATAATTCAGCGCCGAGATAATCCCGGCCGTGGTGATCGAAATATGCGGATTTTTTTCCACCATCTCGGTGATCCCGGCCTCTACCTCCTCCGCAATCGCGTGGATGTACGACTCGCTGTCGTCCGAGGTGAGGGCGAATTCAGCCCCGCAGATATTCAGCCGGATGCGGTTTCTGCTCATGAAAACATACCCCCTATTTCCTGCCGGCACGGCATGGGAATGCGGCCGCACCGGTTTTTCTATCTCTATAGCAGTTTTTATTATAGTCTATTTTGGTCAAATAAGGAAGCGTTTCTTTTCTAAAAACAGAAAAGCTCTTCAAAACGGCCATAAACTTGAAATTTAGTAAAAATGCATAAATTTAAGCCGAAAATCATTTGCAAGGGACGCATTTCTTCCGCCCTATCGGAAAGGCTGTTTTTGGCTTGTCCATGCGGAAATCGGATGTTCCCGGATAAAAATGGAAATTCGCGGACAAAAGAATGATTTTGTTGTAAATTAGTAATAATTGGTATATAATAAGTATGTATGACCAATCGGTCATTCTCTCACATATATATACTTCTTGGACATTTGGAGGATTTCTTATGAACTACCGGCTGCCGATCAATACGATCAAAGAACAAATTGAAGCAAAGTTGCAGCATAACTTTGGCCTGACGCTGGAAAACGCAACCGACGATCAATGTTATAAGGCTGTTGTTCTTGTCGTGCGCGACCTCATGGTAAAAGGGTACCTCGAATTTAAGAAGCGTGCCGAAGAGACGCACACCAAGCGCGTCTATTACCTCTGCATGGAATTCCTGATGGGACGCTCCCTGAAGAACAACCTGTACAACCTTGGGATTGAAGAAGATTTCCGCAAGGCGCTTTCCGAAATGGGCCTCAAGCTCGACAATCTGTATGAGAAAGAGCCGGATGCGGGCTTGGGCAACGGCGGCCTTGGCCGTTTGGCGGCGTGTTTCCTGGATGGCCTGTCCACACAGGGGTATCCCGCGATGGGGTATTCGCTCTGCTATGAATATGGCATCTTCCGCCAGAAATTGGTCGACGGCTGGCAGACGGAGCTGCCGGACTTCTGGCTGCCGGGTGGAAAAGTTTGGCTGCAAGAGGTGCCGGAGAAGCGCGTGGAGGTCCACTTTGGCGGCCACATCGAAGAATACTGGAACAATCAATACCATATTGTAAACCATAAGGACTACGAAAAAGTGATGGCGGTGCCGTACGACATGTATGTATCCGGCATGGACGGCCGGGGCATCAACGTGCTGCGCATCTGGTCCGCGCGCGGCGAAGCCTTCGACATGTCCCGCTTCAACAGCGGCGACTACCTGCGCGCAATGGAGCAGAACGCCATGGCGGAGGTCATCACAAAGGTGCTCTATCCGGAGGACAATCACCTGGAGGGCAAGAGCCTGCGCCTGTCGCAGCAGTATTTCCTGGTGTCCGCAACGATCCAGGACATCATCCGCCGCCACTTGTTTAAGTACAGCACGCTCGACAATCTGCCGGATTGCGTAGCCATCCATCTGAACGACACGCATCCCGTGCTCGCCATCCCCGAGATGATGCGCGTGATGCTGGACGAATGCGGCTATACCTGGGAAGCGGCCTGGGACATCGTCACCCGGACGACCGCATACACCAACCACACCGTTATGGCGGAAGCGCTCGAATGCTGGAACGAAGAGCTCTTCAAATTCCGCCTGCCGCGCATCTATCAGATCGTGCAGGAGATCAACCGCCGCTTCTGCGAATCCATGCACCAGCGCCATGTGGACGGCTACAAGGTGGGCCGCATGGCCCCGCTGAACGACGGCTACGTCAAGATGGCAAATCTGGCGGTCATCAGCTCCCACTCCGTCAACGGTGTATCCGCGCTGCACAGCGACATCCTCAAGGAAACCGTCTTCAACGATTTCTACACCGAGATGCCGGAGAAGTTCCAGAACGTGACCAACGGCATTGCACACCGCCGCTGGCTGAACCAGTCCAATCCGGAGCTGGCTTCCCTGCTGACGGAAAAAATCGGCGACGGCTATATCCACGACGCCGCACAGCTGGAGAAATTCCTGGAATTCAAGGACGACGCCTCCGTATTGGAGCAGCTTGGCAAGATCAAGCGCGACAACAAGGTCCGCTTGGCCGAATATATCAAGAAAGCGAACAACATCGTGCTCGATCCGGATTCCATCTTCGATATCCAGATCAAGCGCATGCACGAATATAAGCGCCAGCACCTGAACGCCCTGCACATCCTCACCCTGTATCAGTGGCTGCGCGACAACCCGAACGCCGATTTCACACCCCACACCTATATCTTCGGCGCGAAAGCCGCAGCAGGCTATTACTTCGCAAAGCAGATGATCCGCTTCATCGTCAACCTGGCGGAGACCATCAACAACGACCCGCGCGTCAACCAGAAGCTCAAGGTGGTCTACGTGGAGGATTACCGCGTGACGCTGGCCGAGCTCCTCACCCCGGCGGCGGACATCAGCGAGCAGATCTCCCAGGCCGGCACAGAGGCCTCCGGCACCAGCAACATGAAGTTCATGATCAACGGCGCGGTGACCCTGGGCACGCTCGACGGCGCAAATGTGGAGATCCACGAGGCGGTCGGCGACGACAACATCATCCTGTTCGGCATGACCACACCGGAGGTTGCCGCCCTGAAGCGCTCGGGATACCGTCCGCGTGTATTCTATGAGAACAATCCCATCATCCGCAACGCCATCGATGAGATGAACAAGGGCTTCTGCGGGGTTTCGTTCCGCAACATCACGGACTCCCTCCTGAACGAAGACCCGTACATGGTCCTTGCCGACTTCGAATCCTACTCGCAGGCACAAAAGCGCGCAGAGGCCCTCTATAACGATCATGCGCGCTGGAACCAGATGGGCCTGGTCAACATCGCAAAAGCGGGCCGCTTTGCGGCAGACCGCGCCATTCGCGAATATGCCGACAACATCTGGCATGCAACGCCTGTGCCGCCGGCTCCGGCCGCGGATAAGACGGTCAAGGCGACCGTGAAAAAGCCGATCTTTAAAAAGATGCGCTAATTCGGAGATTTCCATTTTCGGATCGTAAGGGACCGGAGGATCGGGCGACCGGCACAGTGGGTGGCACACTCCGTGCCCTTTCAGGGGTGCTCTTCCCAATCCGTTCGATCTTCCTGTCCTTTTGTGCAGAACCGTTTTCCCGGGCCCGCCGCCGGGCGCCGCAGGGCGTCCGGCACAAAAGCTGCGTGCAGCTTTTGGAATGGAACAGTTCCTGTTCCATGGCGGGCCCGGTTTGTATAGCGCCTATCCTTGGCCTTGCTTCCTTATAATTATAGAAAAAGGCGCCAATCGATCAACGTCTTATATTTCGTCATAAAAAAGAGGGGAAACACCATGTTCAATTCACGCAACCCGGCTTACCGGAACCCAACGGGCGCAGTACCCGCAAAGTCGCCGGTCCATTTCCGCATCAACGTCTCGCGCGACCTGAAATGTTCCGCCGCCAGACTGGTGGTGCAGGACGACAACTGGGGGCAGACGGAGAATTTCGGCATGTTTTGGTGCGGGATGGATGGAGAAAACCACGAATGGTGGGAATGCCACTTTACGCCCAAAGCGCCCGGCCTCTATTTCTACCGGTTTTATATCGATACATGGCGGGGTACGTTGGAATTGAAGAAGGGCTTTGGCGGGGAAGGCTCGACCGAAGCGCACAATGGGCCGTGGCAGCTCACCGTCTACGACCCCAGCTTTGACACGCCCCACTGGATGACCGGCGGGATTATGTACCAGATCTTCCCGGACCGTTTTTACAATTCCGGGACGCCCAAGGCCAATGTCCCCCAGGATCGTAAATTGCATGAACATTGGGGGGAACAGCCCGATTGGAAGCCGGATGAGCGGGGGATCATCACCAATTCGGACTACTTTGGCGGGGACCTGAAGGGCATCGAAGAAAAGCTCCCCTATTTGGAGTCCCTCGGCGTGACCTGCATCTACCTGAACCCCATCTTTGAAGCGCACTCCAACCACCGGTACAATACGGCGGATTACTCCAAAATCGACCCCTTGCTCGGCACGGAGGCCGACTTCCAGCATCTGTGCGCCGCAGCAAAAAAGCGCGGGATGCATGTGATCGTGGACGGCGTCTTCAACCACACGGGCAGCGACAGCATCTATTTCAACCGCGAAAAGCGCTACCCGGTGGAAGGCGCGTACAATTCCCAGCAGTCGCCCTACTCCTCCTGGTACAACTTCCATCCATGGCCCAACCAATACGACTGCTGGTGGAATTTCGACACCCTGCCGGACGTCAACGAATGCGATCCCTCCTACAATGACTACATCAATGGCACCCATGGGATCATCCGCAAATGGCTGGCGCTGGGCGCGGACGGATGGCGCCTGGATGTTGCCGACGAATTGCCGGACGAATTCCTGGAGAACCTGCGCGATGCGGCAAAGGCGGAAAAGCCCGACGCGGTTATTTTGGGCGAAGTCTGGGAGGATGCCTCCAACAAAGAAGCCTATGGGCAGCGCCGCAAATATTTCCAGGGACATCAGCTCGACAGCGTGATGAACTACCCGTTCCGCAACGCCATCTTGGGATTCTTAACCGGCGCGGACGCGGCCAATATGATGGAGATCATCATGAATATTGTGGAGAACTATCCGCCGCAGGTGTTGCGCCTTCTGATGAACCACATCGGTACGCACGACACCGAACGCGCCATCACGGTCCTTGCGGGGGAACCCATGGGCAACCACGGCCGCGACTGGCAGAGCAGCACGCATCTTTCGCGCGAGCGCAGGCAAAAGGGCCTTCGTCTCATGCGCCTGGCGGCGTTGATGCAATACACCCTGCCGGGGGTCCCCTGTATCTATTACGGGGACGAGGCGGGCCTGGAAGGGTACCGCGACCCGTTTAACCGCGGCTGCTACCCCTGGGGCCACGAGAACGAAGGGCTGGTTGAATGGTACCGCCGCCTTGCAAGACTCCGCAAATCCTGCCCGTGCCTAAACGAGGGCATTATCTATCCCTTGATGGCAGGGGATCACTGCATGGCCTATATCCGCGACGACGGCGAACAGCGTCTCCTGGTGGCGATCAACGCGGGGGAACAGGACCACTGCATCTATCTGCCCCCGGAGTGGCACGACGCAGAAGCGTTGATTGGGAAGCTTCCCGACGAGCGCAGCGCGCTTTTCCTCCCGCCGCTCGATTGCGTTGTCTTGAAATGGTCCTATCCGGCGCCAAAAGAGAAACCGGCACAGCCCGCACCCGGCCCGAAGGATCTGCAATAAAAGAAATTCCTGCAAATTATGGAATATTTTTTGAAAAACCCCTTGTATTTTTCGGACAAACATGCTATTATACTATGGCAGCTTTAAGTGAGCTGTCTATGCGCTCGTAGCTCAGCTGGATAGAGTGTCTGACTACGAATCAGAAGGTCAGGGGTTCGAGTCCCTTCGGGCGCGCCACAAAAAGTCAACTTAGCGCTTGTCGCTGAGTTGGCTTTTTTCTTTTTCTTTCACTGCTCATCCTCCAATCGCACTTCGCCCTAGGGGGCTCGTGTTCTTGGGAAGAAACGCAGGGCGCGCCACAAAAGTCAACTTAGTGCTTGTCGCTGAGTTGACTTTTTCTTTTTCTCTCACTGCTCATCCTCCAATCGCACTTCGCCCGAAGGGTCGTGTATCCTTGGGAGGAATACAAATACACCCTGATAGATATGCTTTATTTTCTGGAAAACTTCTGGATTTTCTTTCAAAAATTGGTTTCATCTGTTAGAAGATCTCTTTGAACTGTAAAAAATATTAACTGGATAAAACTATTATAATCAATCCAGAAAAATACAGAAAAAAAGCCGTGATAAAGTTAAAAAGTATTAGGCAATACGATCAAAACGGAGGTGATAGGATAAATTTGGATGGCCTAAATTCTTTTGGGAGAGATTGATAGGAAAAGGAGAAACATTATGAAACAGCGAAGGATTGCTTGGCTGTTGGCGCTCACCATGCTGTTCAGCGGGACGGGCCTTGGGAATGTGGTTTCCATGGCTGTGACCGCGGAACCGGGCGTCCAATGGACAGGCAGCGAATGGACTGGGCAGCCCACGCAGTATCAAGTGAACCGCGAACCTGCCCACACCGCATTTGTCCCGTACGATACGGAAGAAAAAGCGCTCGCACGGTCCGAAGAGGACTCCGCGTACTACCAGCTCTTGAACGGGGACTGGGCATTCCAGTATGCGGACAAACCAGCGGACCGCAACACGGAATTTTTCAAAGAGGACTACGACGTCAGCGACTGGGATACCATCCAGGTCCCCGGCAACTGGCAGACCCAGGGGTATGATAAGCCGATTTACTCCAACTCGACTTACCCGTGGACGATGAACGGCGGCGGTTCGGCCGATACCACCAACGCCACTGCGCCGACCTCGTACAACCCGGTCGGTTCCTATCGGCGGAGCTTTACCGTAGAGCCCGAGATGCTGCAGGGCGGACGCCAGATCTTTATCTCGTTCCAGGGCGTGGAATCCGCGTTCTATCTTTGGATCAACGGACAGCAGGTGGGCTACAGCGAAGACAGCTACACCCCGGCGGACTTTAACATCACCCCCTATCTCCATGAGGGTGAAAACTCCGTCTCCGTCCAGGTGTACCGCTGGTCGGACGGCAGTTACATGGAGGACCAGGACTTCATCCGTTTGAGCGGCATTTTCCGCGACGTATACCTCTATTCCAAAGACGAAGTCGAAATCTTCGACTATGAGGTGGTCACCGACCTCGACGACGCCTACGAAAATGCGCAGTTCGAGCTTTCCATCAAGGCGCGCCAGCTGACGCAGGATGCGCCGGAGGGATACACCGTCCGCGCCCGCCTGCTGGACGACCAGCAGAACGCCATCGTGGAGCAGGAATTCCCGGTGACGTTCGGCAGCGACGTGGATGAGAAGGGGCATGCCGTCTGCACCATGGACTATGGGCAGACCATCCTCTCCCCCAAGCTCTGGAGCGCAGAAAAGCCGAACCTGTACACACTGGTTCTGGAATTGTGCGACGACACGGGCGCCAGCGTGGAATTTGCCAGCTCCCGGATCGGCTTCCGCGAGGTGGAGCTGCGCGACAACACCGGCCTGTTTGTCAATGGCAAAAATGTCATCATGAAGGGCTTTAACCGCCACGAGACTTCGCCGGACACGGGCCGCACCGTCAGCCGCGAACTGATGGAGCAGGACATCATCCTGATGAAGCAGGCCAATGTCAACACCGTCCGCACAGCGCACTATCCGAACAACACCTATTGGTATGAATTGTGCGACGAATACGGCATGTACGTCGTCGACGAAGCCAACATCGAGGCGCACGGCGCCATGCATAAGATCCCCGGCGACGACGCGGAAAAATGGGCGGATGTCCATCTCGACCGCGTGAAGAGCATGGTCGAGCGCGACAAGAACCACCCCAGCGTGATCATGTGGTCCATGGGCAATGAGTCCGGCGCGGGTTCGGTGTTCCAGATCTTGTACGACTGGATCAAAGCGCGCGACAACACGCGCCCGGTCCACTACTTCAATTCCAGGGGCGACGGCGATTCCACCTATTCGGACACCCGTTCCTCCACCTATCCGTCCGTGGACGGCTCCTTCTCCGGGCGCATCAGCCTGCCGGCCGTCGGGACGGACGACAACCCCAAGCCCTACTTTGCGCATGAATATGCACACTCCATGGGCAACAGCACCGGCAACCTCCAGGAATATGTGGATGTCTTTGAAAAATACGACAAGCTGATCGGCGGCTGCATTTGGGACTGGGTAGACCAGTCGATCCGCGTCGATCTGGGCGGCGATAAGAAGAACGTCCTGACCGACAGCAGCCACAACCAATTCCAGGCCGAATTCACCGGCTCCCTGGTTGCAGGCAAGGACGCGGACAACGCGCTCAAGGGCACCGCAGAGCTGCCCGCCGACCCGGCCTTTGACACGACCGGCAGCTTCTCCGTGGAAGCGCTTGTCTGTCAGACAGGCAAAAATACGGAAGGCTACGACACCATCGTTGCCAAGGGCAACGAGCAGCTTACGCTGCAATACACCAAGGGCAACCTGGAATTCTGCTACAAGAGCGGCGGTTCCTGGGTCTCTGCGACGGTCGCCGCACCTGCGGACTGGCTCGACAACTGGCACCGGATCACCGGCGTCTTCAGCGCAGAGGACGGCGCCTTGAAGATCTATGTGGACGGCGTGGAACTGAAATCCGTATCCACCGGCGGCAAGAATGTGCGCAATACCAACACCTATGCCGTCACGGTGGGTGAAAACCTGGAGCGCCCCGGCCGTGAATTCACCGGCCTGATCGACGAAGTGCGCATTTATGACCGCGCACTGACGGCGCAGGAGGTCGCGGATGCGAGCGTTCCTTCCAACGACGAATCCGTCCTGTTCTGGTGTGATTTCGGCGCAGTGGATACCGAAAACAAGCTGGTTGACAACGGGCCCTTGGGGCTGAACGCCGCCTATGAAGGCACGTTGGAAGCCCGCGACGGCATCGGCAACGGCACCGCTTTGGAAGGCACCGCAACCTTGCCCGTGAGCGAGGCCCTGGACCTGACCGGCAGCCTGACCCTGGAAGCGCTTGTCTATCCGGACAAGGTCTCCGGCAGCACCAACGGCGCCATCGTCACAAAGGGCAACAGCCAGTATGCGATGAAGTACATCGGCAACACATCGACCGGCAAGAGCGTGGTGGAATTCTTCATCTACGACGCAAACGCGACCGGCAGCACCAGCGCCACCTGGATCAGCCTTGAAGCGACCGTCCCGGACGACTGGTTCGAGAACTGGCACCAGGTCGTCTCTACATTTGACGCAGACGCGGGCACCATCAACATCTACATCGACGGCGAGCTCTGCGCCAGCAAAGAGGTCACCCAGAAGACGGTCACCTCCAACGATTACGCGGTCGCCATCGGCACCGATACGGAGCGTACCGGCCGCGAATTCCAGGGAAAGATCGACAATGTGCGCATCTATGACCGTGCGCTCTCGCTCGAAGAGATCAACAACGAAAACCGCACGCCGGAAGACGACGGCGTCGTCCTCTGGATGGACTTTGATTCTGTCAAGGAGATCGATACCGGCGAAAACCAGCAGTGGTATTTCGGCTACGGCGGCGACTGGGGCGACAACACCAACGACGGCAACTTCTGCGGAAACGGCGTTGTATTCCCCGACCGCTCCCTGCATCCCGCCTATCAGGAGGTCAAAAAAGCCTATCAGGGCGTCAAGCTCACGGCGAAAGACCTCGAAACCGGCGAGATCCAGATCGAAAACCTCCTCGACTTCACCAATCTGAACGAGTACGAGGGCGTTTGGACACTGTACAACAACAATGAGGTCATCCAGTCCGGCGTTCTGACGGACGAGCAGCTCGACATCCCGGGCGGCGAGACCAAAGTGGTGACCATCGGCTATCACACGCCCGAAACCGTGCGCGAAGGCAGCGAATTCCTGCTCAACATCGAGTTCCGCCTGAAAGAGGATACCCTCTGGGCGGACAAGGGAACCACCATGGCGTTCGAGCAGTTCGAACTGAGCTTTGACGCAAACGAGCCCGGTCTCATACTGGACACCTCCGCGACGTTCACCGAGGTCACCGAAAGCGGCGACACGCTGACGGCCAAGGGCGAGGGCTTTGAGGTCACCTTCGACACCGCCAAGGGCGAGCTGACCTCCTTTAAGAACAACGGCAAGGAACTGATCCACAATGCGCCGGAGCCGAACTACTGGCGCGCAAGGATCGACAACGGCACCATCAACACCAAGTACCGCGACCCGGCAACCACCGTCGGCGAGGTAACAGTGGAGAAGGACGAGCATAAGATCGTCATCACCGTGCCGCTCTCCTATTCCACCCTGAACAATTCCACCAATGTCATCACCTACACCGTGTACCCCTCGGGCGACATCGTGGTCAACAGCGAATTCGACTCCAAGGCGTCCGAAATGCTGGGCCGCGTGGGTATGAAGATGGAATTGCCCGCAGGCTATGAGAACATCACCTACTACGGCAGAGGTCCGGAAGAAAACTATGTGGACCGCAAGACCGGCTCCCCGATCGGCGTATACGACAACACCGTGGACGGCATGTTTGTGCCGTACCTGAGGCCGCAGGAGAACGGCAACCGCACAGATACCCGCTGGGTCTCCCTGACGGACGAAGCGGGCGACGGCATCCTGTTCTCCGCCGATACCCCGATGGAGTTCGGCGCGCTGCACTATTCCGCCTCCGAACTCAACAGCAAGGGGCATCCGTACCAGCTGACCCGCGACGATCAGGTCTATCTCACGCTGGACTACATGCAGACCGGCGTTGGCAATGGAAGCTGCGGCCCCTCCATGCTGGAAAAATATAAGGTCCACTCCAACCGGGAGTATTCCTTTACCTACCGCATGCGTCCGATCACCAGCGAGACAAATACCGTTGAACAAAAGATGAATCTGGCACAGACGGCGATCATCACCCAGACGCTCACCGGCATCGAGGTCGACGGACGCGCCCTGCCTGATTTCTCGCTGGACAAGCACGAGTACACCATCCCCTATCTGAGCACCCGCACGGAACTCCCGCATGTGGAAGCGATCACCGCGCATTCCTCCATCCAGGCCGAAGTGAAACAGCCCACGTCCTTTGACGACACGGCGGAGATCCGCATCGACGACCTGGACGGCAACCCGCAGGTGTATACCATCCACTTCACCCAGATGGATGAAATCCCGCTGGAGGACGTGGCATGGAAGTCCGCCACCACGGGCTGGGAAGACATTTGCTTCGGCACCAACCTCGAAGGCGGCCCGATGGAGCTGACGGTCAACGGCGAACGCACGCAGTTCAACAGCGGCCTGGGCGTCCATGCTTCCTCCGAAATCGTCTATGACATCGAGGGCCTCGGCTACGACATCTTTGAGACGTATCTCGGCCTCGACTGGCTGGGCAGCATCGCCAGCGACGGTTCCGAATCCCGCGGCGAAGCCCGGTTTGAGATCTGGGTGGACAACGAGCAGGTCTACACCTCCCCGGTCATGACCCAGGATACCGAGGCGGAACACGTCCGCCTGAACATCATCGGCGCGAAGGAGCTCAAGCTGGTCGTCGATTCCATGGGAACCAACGCGCACGACCACAGCGACTGGGCAAACGCCCGCTTCCTGCCGAGGGGCGAGGGCGACTTTGAGCAGATCGAAGTCACCGGCATTCCGGAGCAGATTCAGCTCAAAGAGGGTTCCACCTATACGCTGAACCTCGAGACCGACCCCGCGGATGTATCCATCGCCTATGGCGTAGCGTCCACGGACGGCGCGCTCTCCATTCAGAACAACCAGATCACCGGCGAGCAGGCCGGACATTCCGAGATGCTGGTTTCCCTCACCAAAGAGGGCTTTGAATCCCAGTATCTCTCCATCCCGGTCAGCGTCTATGCAGAAGAGCCGACCATCGTGGCCGTCGAAGAAACGGCGGTTGCAACGCTCGTCGGCCAGGCGCCGAACCTGCCGGAGGAGGTCCGGGTCTCCTATTCGGACAACACCAGCGGCATGATCGGCCTGAAGTGGGCGGACATCGACGCTAGCGACTATGCGCAGGAGGGTTCCTTCACGGTCGAAGGCACGGTCGAAGGCACCTCCATCAAGGCGATTTGCACGGTAGAAGTCAGCAGGACCAACACCGTCTCCACCGTAGAAGAGATCCACACATCTGTCCCGTATGAAGGGGATGTTTCCCTGCCGCAGCAGGTGAACGTCACCATGGCGGACGGTTCGCAGGAAGTCCGGAATGTCACCTGGGGTGACCTCAGTGGCGCTTCCAGCGTTTTGGGCCAACACGTCCTCACCGGCACCGTGGAGGGCACTGAGCGTCCAGCGGTCTGCCGCCTGTATGTGTACAGCGAGATCAACCTGGTCTCCGCCATCGCATCCAGCGCCGCAGAGACTACGGTAGGCGTTGCACCGGTCCTTCCGGAGACCGCTTCCGTCACCTATGTGGACGGGACGCAGGGGACGCTTCCGATCGTTTGGGATACCATCCCAGAGGATGCCTGCCAGCAGGAAGGCAGTTTCACCGTCTACGGCTATGCAGCCGGCTTCGGCGCGCAGGCACAATGCACGGTGACGGTTGGCGAGTCCACGGACCCCGACCAGGAATATGGATTCACCGTGAACTTCACCACGAATGCGGAAATTTCCGTCAACGGTGAAGACAATGCCATCGCAAACCTGATTGGCAAGTACACCTCCTCCCTGAAGGCGGGCGACGCATACACGCTCGTCTTTACCCCCAGAGTGGACGGCAGGGAGTTCTCCGCAGTCCTGGCCAACGGCGAGGATTGCAGCGATCAGATCGTTTACGACGAAGAAACCAACACCACGACCTTTACCTATGAGGGCAGCATGGCGGCTGCGGCGCAGACGCTGGAATTCACCTTCACCGTCGTGGACAAGCAGATCCTACGCAATGTGATCGCAACGGCAGAGGGCTTGGCCGGCGGCGACGAATACAACGCAGCCATCCCGACGGTACAAAAGATCTTTGACAATGCTTTGCAGGCGGCGAAGGACGTTGAAGCGGACCATGCGGCCACGCAGGACGCGATCAACGGCGCATGGAGCGACCTGCTCGACGCCATCCATCTGCTGGGCTTTGCAGAGGGCGACACCACCGAGCTGGAAGAGCTGCTCGCCATTGCAGGCATGCTCGACGAAGCGGGCTACACCCCCTCCAGCTGGTCCGTGCTCCAAGAGGCAATGGACGCGGCGCAGGAAGTGCTTGCGGACGAAGAGCCTCTCCAGGCGGACGTAGAAGAGGCATATGATGCCCTCTATGATGCCCTGACCAATTTGGACCTCGTGGCGGATACCAGCAAATTGCAGGCCGTCGTAAACCAGGCGGAAAGCATCGACCTGGCCGACTATTTGGAGGATGGACAGGATGCGTTCCTGGAAGCCCTCGATGCGGCCAAGGACGTCCTGGAAAACCTGGACGCTACGCAGGCAGAGGTTGACGAGGCGGCGGAAACCCTGAACCGCGCAATGGCCGCCCTGCGGAAAATCCCGTCCCGCGAAGAGCTGCAAAAGCTCATCGACGAGACAGAGCAGATCGACCTGGACGAATACACCGACCGGAGCGCGGCAAGCCTGCAAGCAGCCCTGCGCGTCGCAAAGGCGGTCGTTGCAGACGCCAACGCGAGCAAGGAAGAGCTTGCCTCCGCATACAACGCGGTGCAGACGGCACGGGACGGTCTTGTGAAGGCCGAAAACCAGCAGCCGCAGAAGGGTTCCAGCGGTTCCACCTCGGCGAATGCGTCCAACGCATACGGCGCGGCGGGCGTCTCCGTCGTGACAGCTGCACAGAACGTCGCTACACCGGCGAGCGTGCGCAGCGACACGACCGTGGACTTCACCCTGCTGCACGGCCAGGCATATTGCTTTAAGATGACCGTCGTCAATGGCAACGGCATGGCGCCGAGCTTTACGGTTGGCAATGGCAGCGTGCTCAAGACGCAGTTCCTGACCCAGATCGGCAACGATTATTATTACAGGGTTTGGGCGACCGGCACGCCGGGCCAGAGCACGGGCGTTTATACGACCCTGCCGGGCCAGAACGCTGTGAAGCATTGCACCGTGACGATTGCGTAAGAGCTTTCGTAGACGGACGCTACGCGTCCATTGCACGGTAACCATTGGCTAATCGGAAATAGCAGAAAAGGGGAAGACTCTTCCCTGTAAACAAGAGAGCTCCCGCTCTGGAGAAATCCAGAGCGGGAGCTCTCTCTTTTGTAAGAAACTTCGTTCCGATTCATTTCTATCCATGCCGGCCATGGATTCCCAAGCAATCATTATCCATTCCGATCACTTTTTGCTTCCTTCGGCTCCTGAAAGGCCTCCGAAGGCCGGATTTGGAAATAGTCACACATCCGGCAAAATCGCTCCACATCAAACGCATCGGGGACGTCATCCGCCTCTAAACACTGTAAAAGGCACTCCTCTACCAACGTATTTTTCGAAAGCTCTTCAAGGGAGATTCCCCTTTCCTGTCGGAGCCGCCGGAAATTCTGGCACATTCGAAGCAAATCGCGTGTTACTTTGTCCTTCATGTTTCTTCCCCCTTAAAATCCTTGTTTTCATCATAACAGGATTTTAAAGGCGTGTCAGGGGGATTTTGACCTAATGTGTAAGCACTTTTTCTTCTTTCAATGCGGGCCATACCGTACACAGCATGGTGATAAAGCTTGCTGCGCCGCCCACAAAATTGGAAATCGGTTCCGCCCAGAAGACGCCGTTCACGCCCATCTGGAACAGGCCCGGCAGCAGGATGGTCAGCGGGATGACGATAATCACCTTGCGGAAGATCGAGAAAAAGATCGCATGTTTTGCCTTGCCCAGCGCCACAAACGTGGATTGCCCGGCAAATTGGAAGGTCATCATGAAGAACCCGAAGAAATACATGTGCAGCGCCGGAATGCTCGCCTGCAACAGGGCGGTATCGTCGGTATTAAAGATCTGTATGAAGAACTGCGGGAACAGGAACACCAACAGCCACGCCACCAGCGTATACGCCATGCAGCTCAGTGTCATGAACACAATGCCCTTTTTCACCCGCCGGTATGCCTGCGCGCCGTAGTTAAAGCCCAGCACCGGCTGCGCCCCGCTGGTCAATCCGTTGACCGGCATGGTGAGGATGTCGCGCACCGAGTTGAGGATGGTCATAACACCCACATAGAGGTCACCGCCGTAGGCCTGCATCTGCGCGTTGCAGAGGATCTGCACAGCGCTGTTGGTGGCCGACATCGTAAAACCCGAAAAGCCCATGGCTGTGATCTGTTTGGACATCCCGCCGTGCAAAAAGAATTTCGCTGGTTTCAGGCGCAGGATGGCCTTTTTCCCGCTCAAAAAGCAGAGCACCCACGCCGCGGACAACCCCTGCGAGAGCACCGTCGCAATCGCCGCGCCGCGGACGCCCATCCCAAAGGCAAAGATAAAGATTGGGTCGAGCACCAAATTCGCCACGGCACCGCTCAACACGCTGAGCATGCCGACGCGCCCGAAGCCCTGCGAATTGATGAAATTGTTCATCCCCAGGCTGACCATTACAAAGAGGGTACCGGCCAGATAGATCAGCATGTAGTCCCGCGCATAGGGATAAGTCGCGTCGCTCGCACCGAACAGATACAAAAGCGGCTTCAAAAAGAGGTAGCCGAGGGCGGTCAGAGCCACCCCGCTGATGAGCAGCAGCGTATAGGAACACTGCATGATGCGCCCGGCCTCTGCCTTTTCGCCGCGCCCGCGTGCAATGGAACAGAGCGGCGCGCCGCCCATTCCAAAGAGGTTTGCAAAGGCATTCAAAATATTGATGATGGGAAAGGTCACGCCCAAGCCCGTCAGCGCCAACGTGCCCACGTCCGGAATGCGCCCGATATAGACGCGGTCCACCACGCTGTACAGCAGGTTGATGAGCTGCGCCAGCATCATCGGCATGGCCATATTCATGATATTCCCAGCCATGCTTCCCTTGGTAAAATCGTTCTGTGCGTCTTTCGTGTGGATTCTCCCCTTTCCGCCGCCAGGCGGCGATCTTCCCCTTTTGAGGTCAAAAGTGGGCCCACGTCCAAACAACGCGCGCCCAAAATCATTTGATTATTAATAGTATAATGCCGAAAAATAGCTCTATAGTTCCGCAGGCGACTTACCATACAAAAGCTTGCGCTTTCATAAAAAAGCCGGAGAACACGTTCTCCGGCACAGGTATCGTTTTTCAACAGGATGGACATCCCATGAAGGATTCGGAAGAAATGTAAGACGGGAGCTTTTCCCGCGCTAGGAAGGGCTTATGCGCGCTTCAGGGCGTCGATCTCGCGGCCCTGCTCTGTGACGATTCGCTCCAAATTGCGCACACGTCCGCGCAGGGAATCCAATTCGTCCGCCTCCGGCAGACGCTCCAAAATCTGGGCATGGCCTTCGGCCAACAGGCGGATCGGCTTCATCACGCCGCTCTCTATGTAGGCATGGGCGCGGGTTTCGCTGGCGTGGATTTCCTCTTTCAGCTGTGAATGGAATTCTGTGCGCAGGCGTTCCTCGCTCGCGCGGATCTCCGTTTCCAGCTTCGATTGGAATTCCGTGCGCAAACGGTCTTCTACCTGGCCCATTTCCCCACGCAAACGGTCTTCGCTGGCACGAATTTCTTCCTGTATTCCGGTGCGCGTCCGCTTTTCGCTGGCATGAATCTCGGTTTCCAATTTCGAATGAAATTCCACGCGCAAACGCTCTTCGACTTGGCCAATTTCTCCACGCAAACGCTCTTCGCTTGCCAAAATGAGCTGCGCAATCGCTTGGATGTCCTTCTCCTCCAACATACCAGTTCCCCTCCTGCGTACATCCGGTTTCGTTGGTTCCATTTTAGCATAACCGGATAGGCGATGCAAGAAAAGGGGCAGATTTTTCACCCCGGATTTGCTTTTTCCAAACCGGCTTGTTACAATAGATGCAAAAGGGGGGATACCGCATGATCTATATCACAGGCGACACGCATATTCCTTATGACGTGACAAAACTGACGACCAAGGCGTTCCCCGAACAGAAAAAGCTGACCAAAAACGATTATGTGCTGATCTGCGGCGACTTCGGCGGCGTGTGGACCGGGCCAGGCGGTTCGGACGACTTCTGGCTCCGCTGGTTTAAACGCAAACGGTTCACCACGCTGTTTGTCGATGGCAACCACGAGAATTTCAGCCTGTTGAACCAATACCCGGTGGAGCTGTGGAACGGCGGCAAGGTACACCGCGTGACGGACCACGTCATCCACCTGATGCGCGGCCAGCTTTTCACGCTGGATGGCTGCAAAATCTTCACCATGGGCGGCGGCGCCTCCGGGGATGTGGAATTCCGGACCGAGGGCGTCTCCTGGTGGCCGGAGGAAATGCCGAATGCGGTCGAATACGGGGAGGCGATGCGCACCCTGATGGACGCACAGTTTGCGGTAGATTACGTCGTCACGCATACGGCGCCGCTTCAGATCGTCAACCAATTCCGCAGGCGGCCGAGAGAAGAACCCTTCAACCGTTTTTTAGAGGGGATTGACGCGCGGCTTCACTATAAGCGCTGGTATTTCGGCCATGTGCATAAGGATCTCGACGTGGATGAACGCCACACGGCGGTGTACCAAAACCTTCTCCCCCTGGGGCAAGGCCAGGTGGATTTTCAACCGAAAGAGGACGGATGGTGGAAAATATGAACAAGCGAAACTATCAGAAAGAACTGGATGTGCTTTTGGAGCATTTGGAGAAGGAAACGCTGCGGCCCAAGTTGTTGCTGCACGCCTGCTGCGCGCCTTGCAGCAGCTATGTGCTGGAATACCTCTCCCGCTATTTTTCCATCGTCCTGTTTTACTATAATCCAAACATCTCCCCGCAGGAGGAATACGAAAAGCGCGTGGCGGAGGTACGCCGCCTCTTGCAGGAAATGCCGCTTGCGGGCCCCGTCACATTGACGTTGGGCGATTACGAACCCGAGCGCTTTTTCGACCTGGCAAAGGGCCACGAGGCGGAACCCGAGGGGGGAGACCGCTGCACCCTCTGTTACCGCCTGCGCCTGACGGAAGCAGCACAGGCTGCAAAGGATCTGGCATGCGACTATTTTACCACCACCCTTTCCATCAGCCCCTACAAAAACGCCGAGAAATTGAATACCATCGGCGCGGAGCTGGCGAAAGAGTACGGCGTCCCCTATCTATTCTCCGACTTCAAAAAGCGGAACGGGTACAAGCGCTCCATCGAGTTGAGCCGGGAATACAACCTTTACCGCCAGAACTATTGCGGATGCGTCTATTCCCGCGCGGCAGCCCTGGCGCTGGACGCCAAATAAAACGGACGAAAGGGACGTTCTCTATGAATCCTCTGCATTGATTTGTCTTTTCCTGTTTCGACAAAACAGGCCCGTAGGATGATGCCCGGCGGGCTTTGATTTGTGTTGCCATTTTTCACGGAAAGGAAATTCACGATGCAGAAACGAAACATTCGGCTCTGCTATGCGATCGCATTTTTGCAGGGCCTTGTCTTTTATGCGCCGGTCGCCACGCTGTACCGGCAGGCGAACGGCGTGGGCGTTTTTCAAATCACGGTGATCGAAAGCATCTCCCTTGCGGCCAGCCTCGCGATGGAGCTTCCCTGGGGCTGGATCGCCGACCGTATCGGCTACCGCAACACGCTGGTGATCTGCCATTTTCTCTATTTTATCTCCAAAATCGTCTTTTGGCGCGCGGAAGGGTTCGGCTGGTTTCTCACGGAACGGCTGCTGCTCTCCATTGTTTTGTCCGGCCTATCCGGATGTGACAGCGCCTATCTCTTCCTCTCCATGAGCGGGAACAACTGCCCGGAGCGGGAGTCCCGCCGCATCTTTGGTCTGTGGGAAGCGCTGAACACCGCGGGACTGGTGCTTGCCTGCATGGTCTTTTCTCTCTTCATCGGGGAGAACTACCGCTTGGCGGCGCTGTTTTCCGCCTATACATACGGGGCGGCCTTTTTGCTCTCCCTGTTTTTGCCATCCGTCCCTTTGGAAGCTGCCGCCGCCCGGCCCAAACTGCGCGCATTTTGGGCCACGCTCTTCCAAGACCGGCGGTTCCTGCTCTTTCTCCTAGGCGCCGCGCTCTTGGCGGAAAGCAAACAGACCATCACGGTGTTCTTAAATCAACTCCAATATCTGCGCAGCGGCATCCCGCCCGTTGCAATGGGCATTTGCACCATCCTGGTGACCTTGTCGAGCCTTTTGGCCGCGCAATCGCACCGCTTGGCTGGCCGCCTCGGGGAGCGCCGTTCGGCTATCCTGCTGTTTGGCACGGGAGGGATGGCCTGTATCCTCATGGCGCTCTTTGCGCAACCCATCCTTTCAGTTGCCGGGATGATGGCGTTGAGCGCGGCGGGCGCCCTATTTATCCCTTTGCGTATGGACATTCAAAACCGGCATATCTCCGTCGCCAACCGCGCGACAGCGTTGTCCGTGCATTCCTTTGTGATGAACCTGACGGCCACCAGCACAAATTTGGCCTTTGGCGCCCTGGCCGATCATTCGGTGATTCCTGCCCTTTTCCTGGGGGCCGCGTTTTGTTTTTTCGGTCTATTTCTATGTTTCCGGGGAAAAGTGCTTGCCAAACATCCGGGAATATGATATCATCGGTTTTATAGATTGACTCTATATTCATGAGTGAATATAGAAAGGAGCGGCGGTATGAAAAAGGATAAGGAAAAAAAGAAGAAGCGGTTAAAGCGGGCTTCCCCCTCCCCCGCGCCCGTGGAGGTTGTGTCTGCCGGGGAAAGCGTCCAACTGGCTGCGCCGGAAGCGCCCCTCGTCTATTTTCTGCGCGTGGCGGGCGGCAAATGGAAAACCCGGATTTTATGGGCGTTACAGGATGGGAAATGCCACCGCTATGGGGAGATCAAAAGTGCGGTATCCGGCATCACGGATATGATGCTCAGCCAAAGCCTCAAGGACCTCTGCGCGGACGGGTTGCTGCACCGGCAGCAGTATCAGGAGATTCCCCCAAAGGTGGAATACAGCCTGACCCCCTCTGGGAAAACACTTTTGCCCGCGTTGAACGCTTTGTGCGAGTGGGAACGCCAAATGGAACTTTCCAACCATTCATAACTAGGAAAATGAACGTACCAATACTGCTCCTCTTGGCATATACGTAAGAAAAATACGAAAACAGGAAGGTCCCTGTCCCGGAAATTTTCTCAGGACAGGGACCTTGCTGTTTACAGGGGACGCACAGCGTCTTTTCGCGGGCACACAGTGCCTCTCGCGCCTACGGCGGGCACACAGTGCCTTCCGCGCCTACGGCGGGCACACAGTGCCTTCCGCGCCTACGGCGTTCCCTACGAAAGCAAACGGAAAAGAGTTTGCTTTCCGCTCCATATTTGGAAGCTCTATGAAAGCAAGCAAAAATCACAATCCCACCACATGCAAAAAATAGACGAATAAAACACA
>ERZ894229.332-NODE-332-length-44639-cov-10.5899_pt1 | contig 44639 bp, 42 predicted proteins | sample MGYA00380295_ERZ894229 | MGnify/ENA primary metagenome ERZ894229 (study PRJEB32331, sample SAMN06328479) | human gut metagenome | biome: human gut microbiome; feature: stool | host: Homo sapiens | collected 2014-09-17 ... | reverse complement strand
ATATTTTTGTGCAAAACTGATAAAGTCACGAACACCTTGATTCCGGTAATGGTTTTCCGGCCACTGCAATTCGATAAATCGCTCACACTTTATATTTTGAATATGCAGCAACTTCACACCTTCTATGGATACTGTTCGCATTCCAATAAAACCAACTCCCAGTCCGCCCTGTATGAGAGAAAGAACCATATCCGGAGAATCACATTCAAATGAAATATTTCTACGCAGCCCGGCCTCCCTGCAAAAGGCATCTGTCAATTTGCGAAAATTATTGTCCGGACGGCGATCAATAAAATTCTCATTCTGGACCATACTGAGATCAATGCTGTCATAACGGCTGAGTGGATGATTTACTGACACTCCTAACGCAATTTCTTCAGAAAATAAAGTAACACTGTTCGGAAGGATGTCCTCTCTTCTGGATGAAGTGATCAGCAGATCCAGCTCCTCTTCTTTATCCCAGATGCTGTGTGTCTCGTTTTGTTCAAGCCGAAAGGTTACATTAGGATGCAATGCTGCAAAATCCCGGATTAACTGTGTGGACATTGCTGCCATAGCCGCTACCTGTATCTTAATTTCATAGATACCTTCTTTTTCCAGATCCTGTAGTTCCTGAACCGAATAATCCAACAGTTTTAATACCTTGCTGATGTTCTTTTGAAACGCTTTTCCATAATCATTCAGCTGTATCCGGCGCCCTACCCGGTCAAATAACGGAACTCCCAGTTCATCCTCCAGATGACGGATGCTTTTGCTCAAGACAGGTTGGGTAATATTCAGTTTTTGTGCTGCCGAAGTCATATGACCTGTTTTTGCAACCATTAAGAAATATCGTAATTGTAACAGTTCCATTTTTTCTTTCCCAAATCCATAAAACAATGTATTTTGCTTCATTTTAACATATATTTATTTTTCTAGCAAATCATCTGTTTTCTTTTTTAGTAAGTTAAATAATCGTTTCTTAACTAGGCTAGATATATGATTTATCTTAAGAAACATCTAAAGCAAATTTTTTTAACTTTCATCCAATCCATGGCATCAAATCTTAGCCAAAAGATATTGATCAATGACCCTATTTCTCTTGCGTTCTTTGAAGTATAAGGCTTTATATTGACAATTTTAGTTAAATATATTATGTTATAATAAAATTATTTTACACTTTAAAGGAAGGAAGCATATGAACAGACAGCTTACCGTTACTTCCGCCGCAGAATATAACCGTGTCTTGTATGGACATATGTCCCCTGCCATGGCCGTTGCCTACCTTCAGGACAACCAGCTGCCTGTCCGTACTTTCAGCGATGTCCTTCATCAAATGTATACAGGAGATGATTTGCAGACACGACTGACAGATTTTTTTCTGTCGGATATGCCTGATGTCAATCCCCAGTCGACGGCAAGAAAAATTAAAAACTGGCTCAGTGATAAAAACTTGCCCACTAATCGGGAAGATATCTTTCGAATTGGGTATGCACTGGGATTTGGTGAGGCACAACTGGATTATTTGCTGAGTATCTGCACCGATTATGGAATCCAATATCGGGATGGACATGATGTCATATACGCCTGGTTTTTGCGTAATGGATATGCTTATCAAGATGCGCGTGAATTCTTTGATCACCTTCCGCCTGCCCCCGGTCTCAATCAGATGGATGGCGTCTCTGAATCCCACCTGACCAAAGAAATTCAAAATAACTTTTTGTCTGTCAGCTCAAAAGAAGAATTGCGCAGCTGCTACCTCAACAATCTGAATAAGTTTGGCTGTCAGCATCTGCGGGCATATTATTATTTTGATAAATTCCTTTCGATTCTGATTCATCCCGTTCCAGAATGGATTGATACTCCGGAACCATATTATTCACTGGAAACAGTGATGCAGACCTATCTCTCCCTGTGTATGCCGTCCGGCAAAAATCGACAAAACTATTCGCTGGTACAACGACTGATTAAACAGAACTGGCCCAACACCACTGCGATAAAAAATATCCGCAGTCACAAGGTGGATGTCCCCAGAAAACTACTGTTGCTTCTTTATGTAATTACCGAAGACCTTTCTGTTGTTTCTGATCGATTTTCACAGGAAGAATTTGAAGATATGACGATTCAGGAACGAGTTGAGCAGCACTGGTGGACACTGAACGCTATGTTGGCTGATTGCGGAATGGCACTGCTTGATCCACGAAATGTAACCGACTGGCTAATTTTGTATGCAATCGGCGCCGCTGGTGAGGAAGAACCTATGAGTGACAGGCTGGAACAGGTCATCTCTCTGATATATCACGATATATAATAAACCTGAATAAATAGATAAAACCGCCTGTGGATTTGATTCCACAAGCGGTTTTATTTGTTTTTAGCTATAAGCATTCACTAAGAAGTTTTCTGTGCATTTCCATCAATCCGCTCCGAATCGATTGGATGTTCAGGATTAGTGTGTAGAACTCCTTTGTTATAAATCATGCTCTCGCCGGTAAGATCATTCGGCAGACAAATCTCAGCATTGCCATTATTATAGATAACGCTGTCCTGCTGGCTAAACTGGATTTCATTCCAGCCGCTAATGAAGAAAAAGCCATCGTTGGTAATCATCGTATCACGCAGCAATATATTGCAAAGTTCGCTCTGCATCACTGCTTCTTTTGCAATATAAACAGTGCTGTTCTCCAGACAGAGATCTCTTCCGTATTCTGTAAAAATACCACCCTGTCCGATATTCACAGTACAGTTTCTCAGCATCAGGTTGTTGCCGCCGGAAAAACGTGCATTTTCAAGATCCATTACGACACCAGAAAGTACCGTCATGTTGCTTCCTGTCGGCATAACCACGGCTGATTGCCCTTCAATACTCAGATGGCTGTTATCCACCGAGAAAAACTCCCCACTGCAATCGGATTCTGGTATAATCAGGGACTGATTTCTCAGCTGGATATCGCTTCCTGCTGCCAAGAGACGGCTATTACCACTGCCCTGAATCATACTGCTATCCAGGTCGATCAATCCACCTTCTGGCACTGTGAGGGTGCTGTCATTCAACTGCATAACTGCACCGTCGAGCAGAGAGATGTTGTCTGCAGTCAGGCTACTACCATCAGCAAGGATTACCTTGTTTCCAACTGCAACCAATCCACCATCTGTTACCGTCAGATTTCCTGTGACATACAGATTTTTGCTGACCTTACATTCACCGGTGTAGGTTAAATCATCTGCTATGATGATTGCTTCAACACTTCCGTCATTCAAAAGGCTTTCTAACTGCTCAGGCGTTTTTGCCACAGATGCACTGGCAACAATCTCATCCATCTGTTGTTTATCCGATATGAAATAGACTGGCGGAGCATTGCTGCATAATAACTCCACTGTTCCGCCCGTTGAAACATATCCGCTGCTGGTCGGCTCATCCAGGAAACCTGGTGAACCCCAAAGCTGCGCTCCTGATTCGGCCCGAATGGTTCCAAAATCATTTTTTACCAGGTACCCATTCCAGAGCTTACTTCCAGATTCAGCCAACAGACTTCCTTTATTGTACAGCAAACCGTTGTTCCTCATCTCTGAATTTTCGGTGATGGTCAGTGTTCCAAAATTGTTGAGCTGCGAACCGGTATTCAGATTGAGAGAATCCTGTTTTCCTGTTAACGAAATGGCTCCATAATTGGAAAGACTTGCATTCAGGAGGAAAAAGTTTTCGGCTTCCAAGGTACCGGTCGGAGTATTGAGCAGATGATTGTTCTCCCAAAGTCGAGAGCAATCCTGATGCAGCATGTACCCTTCATTCAGGATAAGCGAATAGCTATTTTCACTCAGCCAAACACTGCTGTTTCCTACATCGTTATCCGGTTCACCCTCAAACCTTCCAAAGTTTAAAAATGAAGCGCTGCTGTCTGTCCATACTCCTGCTGCACAGGTTCCATAATTGACCAAAACCGCTGTATCAGCATACAAAGCCAAGTTGAATGGCTCATTTTGTTTACTGGAAGCAGCTGAAACAGTGACTCCTTCACAGATATAAATTGGATAAGCAAAGCTAAACTCTTTTACCAAAGTAATATCTTTGGTGATCTTGATTCCTTGCGGGATCTCCTCATTCATACAGCTATACAATTCCGATATATTGGTGACCTCTCGAGCTTTGTCCATCTCTTCTTTAAATATCAACGGATAACCGCCGTTGTTCTTGATAGCTATCTGATCAGTACTGTCAAGATTCATACTGCTTTCCATCCAGAAAGACCCACGTTCACAACTGATATGTCCATCCAGTCCATCCGGAAAATGAATTCTCGACTGCTCTCCCTTCATGCGCAGGTCACAGTCATCCATTATCACATTACCTTTTATTTCTAAAAAACCTTCACCATCGATGCACAGTGCATCCACATCCAGCTCGGCACCTGCCTGAATCTGCATCGGTTTTGTCAGAGTAAAAAGGCTTCCATCGGACAGATATCCTATCTGTCCGGATACCCCTTTAGGAAGTATCAGCGACTTGACGGATGAATCTTCCATCAGTTTCTGCAGTCCTTCCAAAGTCATGTCTTCGGCAGTCAATAAATAGGCATCTTCCCAGATAAAGTCGGTCGATTGATCAGAGGTTGTTTCTTCCTGATTCTGAACCAATGAATTGACTGTAGGCTGAACATTGTTGTCTTTATTCTCGGATAAATCATTCATTCCGGAAACAAACTGCGCTGTTAATATCAGCACCAGAATGGCCGCTCCCGCACCTATCGGCAATATATGGTGCTGTATAAAAGAAAGACTTTTCTGCAGAATCCCTGTCAGATGAGAAGATGGTTCTGTTTCTTGTTTTTCGTCTGAACCTGAGCTTATCTCTGAGTCTGGTTTTGAATCCTGTTCCGAACTTGTCTCTATATCTGGTGTTGGGTTTGGTTTTTGGTTTATTTCAGACGGCTGATACAATGCTCCTTTTAACTCTTCCATCGTCTGATATCGATTCTTAGGCGAAAGATTCAACCCATGAATAATTGCCGCTTCTCGCTGCGGCGAAATATCAATTCCCAACTTACTTGGCAGTATCAGGGATTTTTCCGAACCGATACGATTGAGAGCTTGAGGCGGCTTCTGCCCGACCAGACAAAAATAAATCGTAGCACACAGAGCATAAACATCTGTCCATGGTCCCTGCCCTCCTGATGTTTGGTACTGTTCAATCGGTGCATAACCGTGCTTGAGGGTAATGGTCAGTGTCTCATTGCCGCGCTCGATATCTCTCGCACATCCAAAATCAATCAACCTTACCTCGCCATCTTCCAGCATGAGGTTATCAGGAGAAATATCCCGATGAATCAGCCCTAATCGGTGCAGATTCGCCAGGGCATTAAACAATGGCTCAATTAAGGTAAACAGCTCTTCCGGTGGTATTCGTCCACCGCGCTGTGCTACCAATTCGGTAAAGGTCGTGCCTTCAATATACTCCATAACAATATAGGCGGTATTATTCGTTTCAAAAAAGTCCCGTACGCCAACAATCACCTGCTGTTTCTCCATTTTTGCCATTGTTCTGGCTTCTTCCAGAAATCTGGCCTTGCCGCGTGCAAAGCCAGTACGTGCAGGTGTAACACTAAAACTGACCAGTTGTTCGGAAACAGCGGTATTTCGGCTGACCTTGTCCACCGGATAGTATTCTTTGATTGCCACCTTTAGTTCCAGGCGCAGGTCACAGCCAATATAGGTGATTCCAAAACCACCTTCTCCCAGTACCCGTCCAACCAGATACCGATCCATCAGCAGAGTTCCTGGACGTAGATGGTGGGGCTGCGGAACATAGTTTCCTGCAGTTAACCCACAGCGTGGACATATTTTTCCGTCCTGTATCGGTGTCATGCAATACGGACAATATTGCACATTAGACTTCACGTTTGCAACCTCCTTATCATCGAAAGCCCCTGTTATCCCAGTGGCTTTTCCTGATGCGTGCATCGATACACTTTCTTAGATAAGTTTAGCTAAAGCGACTAATCCGACCAAAACTGACAGTGCGGCAGCTATACACAGCCCGATAATCAACCAGTGCAGTATCGGAAGCTTTTTCAAATTTGGCTGAATCAGCGGCGGATCAGGTGCAGGAACAGGCTCTGGTACAGGCATCTCAGTATCTGACCAGACAGTCAGTGCCTCTGCCCGCTCCAACCACTGCTGCACCTTTTGAGGGCGCATTTCGGGGTTAAGCTGTAATCCCCACATCAACAGTGCTTCCCAATCCGGACTAAGCGGAATATCCAACATATGTGGCCAAACAAGCGGGTCTGGCTTATCATCGTACAGGGCAAACTGCCGCTCCGGTGCTGCTGCCGGTACAATTCCGGTTATACAGTAATAAATTGTTGCACACAAAGCATACAGATCGGTATAATCTCCCTGACCATGTGAACCGTACTGTTCAGCAGGTGCAAATCCTGGTTTTAGCTGAACTGTCATAGAACGGCCGTCTTCCATTGCACGGGCACAGCCAAAATCCATCAGCTTTAGAGTTCCATCCGGCATCCACATAATATTATCTGGTGCAATATCCCGATGCAGTACTCCACGTTCATGAATCGCACAAATATCCCGAATTAATGGGGTTAGTCTCGGTCTGAGAATATGGACAGGTATTTTCCCCCCACGCTCGACCATCTGTCGAAGTGTTGTACCGTCCAAATATTCCATCACCATATAAGCTGTTCCATTGGCTGGAAAAAAGTCAAGGATCCGCACCACCGATGGAATATCGTCCAATGCCCGCAACATAGCCGCTTCATTTAAAAAGCTCTTTTTCCCGCTTTGGTACACTTCCTGATATTGGCTTAAGGGAAGAATCGTTCCATCTGGCATTCGACAAGGCTGACAACGGTTTGGAAAATATTCCTTTATCGCTACTTTTCGCTTAGAGGCAATCTCTTGTCCACGATAGGTGATGCCAAAACCGCCTTTACCCAGTACTTTTTCCAGGACAAAGCTGTGGCGAGGACCGCTGACAATCGTTCCCGCCGCAAGGCAAGCTTCCATGACAGTAGATTGGATTTTATCCATTATTAGTGTCCCTGCCTTTCAGTGATGACAAAACTCTCCTGAGTTGAACCAAGATAGAATCCATCTCCTACCTTAACCTCAATCGACTGATTGGACTGCAGACGAGTTCCGGGCAGAATATAAGTACCATGTTTAGAACCCAAATCTTGTAAAAATATCTTACCATGCTTATACCATACTGCGCAATGTTTTCCACTGACACCCGGTGTCTCTGGGAATATGACATTGCAAAGCTCGCTGTTGCGTCCCAAAATCATCGGTGTATTTTTTCGAATCATAAACCGCTGCCCTGCAAGCGCACCGGAAGTGCACTGTACACGATAACCAGAGTCATCTGGATTAGAAGCAGCATGTGTCTGCTGTTTGACCTCTTGTTTTACAACCGGCTGCTGTACCGCATCTGGCTGGTGCTGCTTTTTATTTTTTAATACAATAATAACGATTGCCACTGCGACCAGAATCACACAAACACCTACCACCCCAACAACTGGCATGGAGATATCCGTACTTTCCGCACCCGACATGGTATAAGGGATACTGTTTTGATTTAAAAGCAGAATTGCTTCCGAAATGCTGCATGCATAATAGTTTTTTTCCTGTGTATCGCTATTAGAAACCGTCCAGGAGTTTACCCCTAATACTTCACCTTTTTCATTGACCATCGGGCCACCGGAATTACCGTGCTGAATAACGGCATCTGTCTGTATTCTCCGAACCCCAGAACCGGATGAGGTCAAAAGTCGGCTGATTGTGCCGCCGGTAACGGTCATGTCATTCAATCCGCTCTGGCTTGTTGCATCTATCAGTGCATTGTCTGACAACCCAGGGAATCCGATACAATAAATGGAGGAGCCAACCATATCATCACTTGGTTCTGTCAAAACCAATGGTACTCGCTGGTCAACCGGCGTATTCAAACGCAGGACAGCAATATCTGCAGTCTCATTAAAGGCAACAACGTTTGCCTGTACAAAATCGTCACGTTCAAAGTAGACATCCACATATGCTTTTACTGTTATTTCATTTTTTCCATCCGTCAGGGTAGCCCACTCACCTGAACCAGCAGACAAATAAGTCTCGACAACATGGTAATTGGTAATCATATATTCCGGATTTTTGTTCATCTCTCCAACAAAAAATCCGCTTCCTGAGCCTCCTGCGACCAGAGTACCATTTTCATCCCGCACAGTGCAGAAGATCTGTGCAACACCATTTTTTGCATCCTGTGCATTACCTGCCGTTTTTTGTCCGCATCCAACGAGCAAAAGACAAAACGTCATACATAAAGCGACAATTATCTTTATTAGTTTTCTTTTCATATCGATCATTTGCTCCTCTCCGGTACGGTAAGCCAGACAGCTGCCGCCGTATTATTATCATTATTTTCCGGTGCTCTTTGCCGCAGTATACTGCGCATTTTTTCCACCCAATCCTCGGGTGAAGATGCTTTTGCAAGAGATACTGTCATTTCATGTTCATAAACATACTCCCAAAATCCATCACTGCAAAGCAAAAAAGCATATTTTCCCGGTATCAGATCAACGCTCCCGGTGTCCACATTCAGACCTCCATCCTGCCCGAGTGCCCGGAAAAGCTGACTCCTATCCTTATGGAATCGGATTTCATCCTGAGTAATTTCTCCCATCAGTACTGCCACCTGTGAAGCACTGTGGTCGCGTGTTTGATAAACTAGCTCACCATTATAAAATTGATACAAACGTGAGTCTCCAACATATGCCCAGTCGGCATGACCTGACCCAACTGACAATGCAACAATCGTCGAACGCATTCTGCATACTGGTGTTTGGGATGAAAGAATCCGGCGATGTGCCTGTAAAATCAGATCATACAAAACAGCCGGTGAGGAAATTCCTTTCCATCCATTATCAAGTGTTTCTACCGCAATTTCCGAGGCAATCTCCCCGCCGCCGTGTCCGCCCAATCCATCCGCAAGTACGGCAAGAAATTGATTTTCCCCCGTTTGTCTGACACAGACGGCATCTTCATTGTGCGATCGACCGCCAATATCGGTATAGCTGTAAGCATTCATCACGATTTACATCTCCTTTCCCGTTGATATTTGGTAGAAACAACCTATGTTTCACAAGACAAAATGACCGCTGTATAATTGTCCTGATCTGGATAAGCTTTGTTTAAGATAGCCTGTTCCAGTTCTGCCGGTGCAGCTTCCACTCCTTTATCCAATGCTGCACAGATTTCTGATTCCTCCAGCGCGTTATAGACACCATCCGACATGATAATCAGCTGGTCACCCGGAAGCAGTGTCAGTGGGGTTGATGGCATGTCGATCTGATCGATAGTACCCATTCCCATAAAACTGATCAGCCCGTCTCTTCGTTTGTCAGTATAAACTTCCTGTAACGGTATTTCCCCATTGATTGCCTGTAAAGCAAGCTTTTGTTTCAGATCATGTTCCCGGTTAAGCTGAATCAGTTGTCCCCCACGATAAAGACAGATTCTGCTGTCTCCGATACTTACCCACGAAAAGTGTCCATCCCGTATCATTCCCATTGCCATGGTTGAACCGCTACTGCGATATCGGTCTGGTCCCAAAAAGAGGTTTACCTCTCGGACACTCCATTGAGCCAGGGTAAGCAACACCTGCTCCAGTGTTCCCTGTCCCTGTGAATAGCTAAAGCCATCCAGGACGGTTTCGACAACAGTGGTGCTGATTTTATCCCCATCTGAAAGTCCACCCATACCGTCAGCAACTACAGCTAACAGTCCGCTTCCTTCCAGCATTTCTGGATCGGAAACACCAAAGCTATCCTGCTGATAGTTTCTCGCACCCTGACCATGCAGCTTACCGACCCGTATCTGCCGGATTACGTTTAATGTCGGCCCGGCATTTTTCTGGTTTATCTGTTTTTTTCTTCGGATAAGCAAAAACACCAACAGACATAATGCCAGAAAGCATACGATTGCTACCGGCAACCATTTCAGTTCCAACGATCCACTCCCAGCACTATCGGAAGTTTCCACCGCGAGAAAGATATTCATCCAATCCATGATTTAACTCTCACTCCAGTCAAATTGCTCACCCGACAATGCAACAAATATCAGATTGGTGCTTCCAACCGTAATCCGGTCATACGTTTTTAATTCTGCCTCCCGAATAACTGGTTTTCCGTTGAGCAACAACGGATTTTTTCCCAGCTCGTGTGCGATGTAAAATCCTCGTGTCTGAGGAACATAAGTAACGCTGCAGTCCCGTTCAGCTGAAATTGTTGCATCACCATGAATGCAGATATCCCCGCTGGTTCTTCCAACATAGTTGTATCCTACCCGAATTCGATAGTCCGTTCCACGGCACGGACCATCCAGTGCCACCAACCACCCTACAACCGGTGAAGATGTTCCTGCCGGTGTTGAAGGATCGACTGATTGAGTTTCCTGCATCCGTCCTGAATAGCGCACTTCGGGAACAGCGGTCGGCGTAAACTGGCTATAACTTTCCGGCATATAATGTTGATTTTGATATCCGCTATCTGGCGGTGCAGTCTGAGCAAATGAACCCATGTTTTGTTGTCCTGGATCAACAGTTGCACTCATCGAATCTGGTGCAAATGGATCAAGAGTAGGCGCAAACCCACCGTTGCTGCAGATAGGACAGCTCTCAAACCGACTTGGATCATATGGATGTCCGTTCGGACAAATTTTGATTTTCTTTTGTATTTCCGCCATAAATTGTTTCCTCCTTAATATTTTGTTGCACTACATATAAACAATCTGACACATATTTCCTGGTGAACCCAGATAAAACTTACTTCCAACGTTTAATCGCTCCGGATAATCAGGCGGCAAGCGTTTGCCATTTTCCAACCACGTCCCATATCGGGAATTCAAATCGATCAAAAATGGTACCCCTCCTTCCATACGGATACAGCAGTGCTGACTGCTGATACCCGGAACTCCATCTCCAAACCGAATGGCACAGTCTGCCGCACGTCCCATCACAATTCCTTTGCTTCCAATTCGATAGATCTGTCCTCGCAGTGTTCCTGATAGACATTTGACTGCCAGCATACCCCTTTCAGAAATTACCGATTGTACATCGCATACTTTCTGTTGAACAGGATTTGCACCATAGCGATTACTTCCTGGCTGGCTATCCTGGCATAGCCAAATAACCATCACAACCCAGCCAAAAATTGGAACTAATCCGACCAAGATCCATGCTCCGCTTTTGCCCACATCATGCAGCCGCCGCACTGTCACTGCCAAACTGGGAATCAACATTGCCATCAGAAAGAGCTGCAACAATATCCATCCAAAAGTAAGTACCGACAACAGGGAAAAGGCAAATACGACACAATAATAAAACAGCATGAAATACCAGTATTCTTTTCTCCGGCTTCGTCCATTAAACTGTGCATAGTTACGAAGTACCTGCTCCACCCAATTAAACCATTCCATTTTGACACCTCCTGCAAAATGATTTTCTGCTGCGCCTTTATCATATCATCTCGATTCGATTGATTCGTCCAACTATTTTCCACGTCTAAAAACAGGAAAAAGACTTTGCTTAGTCCTCTTTGGGCAACCAAAGTTCTTTTCTTTCAAAAACTAATCAACACCCGTATTTATTTTTATCATCATGGCTATAGCAAAAACAGGAGTGGCGCAGTATCAACTGCGCCACTCCTGTTAAAAATCAATATTCTTTTTCGGCTCGTTTCATATAATCTGGAAACGTTTAAATGAATTCTTTTTATTTCATCATAATAAATAAGTCTCTAAAAATACTACTCCATGGATTTTGATTGTCTAAAATAGACCATCGATAAGATGAGATATTTGCTGCTTATAACAAAATAAACTTCAGAAAGTGAAAAAACTTTCCCAGAAACCACGATATTAATCGAAGCTATTATCGCAGCTGCAATTGTACTTTGCAAAATATCCCTTTCTTTTCCTATTCCTTGAAGATAAACCATATAAATCTGATAGCCCACCTTAGTCAATGCCATTACAAAAAGCCACAGAATCAGATTTTCCGCACTCAATATTACCGAATCATCCGAAACAATCCATTTAAAAATATGCTTTTGTCCAATATAACAGAACAAACTGATACCTATGATAATAATCACAGTGAATTTATATCCAATACTAAGATATTTTTTCACTTGTTTTACATGACCAGCAGCTCTGCTTTGCAGTGCATATGTTTGTGTTGCCATCGCGTACGCATATATCGGCAATTCCATAACGCTTCCAATTGTGATTAGCAAATTATGAACAGCCATATGATGTGTCCCCATCCTTGCCACTACTCCAGAAATAATAAAAACAAATAAAGAGTTTTCTAAAAATTCTTGTCCGAATAATGTCAGATAAATCTTAATAAGCTTCTGTACTATTTGTCTTTTTTCTTTGCATGTGATAGCCACTCTGGTTTTCTGTTTATTTACGTAATATGGAATTTGATAAACAAGTAGTCCTGCAAATAATCCAATCACACTACCCCAGGCGGCACCTGCAGTTCCCAACTGCGGCATTCCACAAAATCCATATACAAGTGAAGCATCAAAAAACAGGTTGACCGTGGTGGATATTGCTGTACTGAAAAAAGAAATTTTCGTATTGAATTGATTTCTGTAATATGCAGAATACTGAAAAATCAACATATTCTGTAATACAGTAAAAGACGCAGGATAAAAATAGCTTAACAATTCCGTCAATGTTTCGCCTTCAAGTGCATAAACCTTACGAAAAAATAAGCTGCCACCTCCAAGACTGATCAGGAAAAAAATACTTCCTATCGTAAAAGCAAGCTTTTTACTGATACTAAATGTCGTCTCGAAAGCTGAAGATTCTCCTTTAAAAAATGATATCCGGCTGGTATTCGGCAGTAATGAGGAATGCGGCATGGATGATCTTCAATACTATCTTGAAAGAGCAGGCCAGCCTGATTGGGGATTAGCTGTGGATGACGATTTTCCTACCGTAAATGGCGAAAAAGGGCTGGTTCATTTCAGTATTTCTGCACCAAAGGCTGAGCATGTAGAGTCTGTAAACTCCTATGGCTCCAAACAGCGGTTAGTACATGACTATTGTGAGTCCACTATCAACGGCGAAAACATGGTGATAGGAAGAACTGAAAAAGTAGCAAATCCTGTTCTGCATCGATTTACCGGTAAAGAGCGGTTATTTAAAAATGATCAGGATGAAAAATATATCAGAGAAATTCTGGCTGATATTGATGGGCATTGCCTTGGTATCAATCATTCTGATGAAATGAGCGGAAAAACATCTGTCAAGGTATTTAATGCAGAAAGTGATGCCCAAAACATCACCCTTACCTTCGATATCAGAACACCTGTAACCTTAGATATCGATGATGTTGTCGAGAAGCTGATTGCCTATGGAAAGAAAACTGGCTTGGAGGTGAAGATTGTAAAAGTAAGCAAAGGATACTACCAAAAACCTGAAAATGAAATAGTTTCTATGCTTACAGAGCTCTACAATAAAGAGTTTAATGCAAATGAAAAGCCATATGTTATGGGTGCATGCACTTATGCCCGTCTTTTTGATAATGGCTGCGGATTTGGCGGCGGCAATCCGCATGAAGTGAAGCCATTCCCAAAAGGCCATGGAGCTGCACACGGTGCTGACGAAGCTCACAATATATACGTGCTTTTCGATGCCATAAAAATGCTTATTTTAGGCATTAAGGCCATTGACGACAAATGGTCTTGATAAATAAATTTCAGGAGGGTAAGCGTATGTCAAACACGGTAACAACTCTGGATAAAAAAGCCATCAGAAAAGAAATTCTTGTGCTTATCGTTCCAATTATTCTGGAAGGTATTTTCGGATACCTTGCTGGAATTGTGTCGTCCGCATTGGTTGGACGTCTTTCGGCACTTGCAATTTCGTCACAGGGTGTTGTATTTAGAATCACAGATCTTCTCGCTGTTTTCTGGGGAAGTATCCGCATTGGTGCTATGGTTTACTTTGTTAAGCTTTACGGCGAAGGCAAATACAGAGAAATCATCCAGGCATTCAAAAATATCTGTACAGTAACTTTGGGAATTGGCTTTATTTGTATGGCAGTTCTGGTATTCTTTCCAATGCCGATTCTTTCCTTCTTTACAAAAGATGCTGAGATTCTGGCATCTGCACGTACCTACATGAATATCGTTATGGTTGGTTTACCATTCTTTATTATGATGAAGATGAATGCATCTTTGTTCTATTCTGTAGGAGATACCAAAACTCCAATGTACATACAGATTGCTGTAAACATTGTAAACATTGTTTTGGGTTACCTCTTCATCTTCGTTCTGAATTGGGATTTAATTGGTGCAGGCTGGGCAACTGTAAGCTCCCAGATTGTTGGCGGTGTCTCTGGCCTTTACATGCTCTCCCGCAAACCTGTTTTCAAGAAAATCGGTATTACTTCCTGGAAAATTGAGAATACGGAACCAATCAAAGTTACATTTAAAAAAGCCATTCCAATTGCTCTCGAATCCGGATTCTGGCAGATGTCTGCAATTGTTATGACAAAAGTTATCCTTGTATTCGGTACAGATGCATATGCTGGTTATTCTCTCGCTTCCAGCGCTGAAACTTTGACAGAACTTCCTGTTATTGGTTTTACCGTTGCAGCTACAACATTAGCTGGTAAAGCACTGGGCGAAAAGAATGGTCCTCTGTTCCGTGAGTATTACAGACAGCAGATGTGGATGAACTCCATTATCAGTGGTATCGGTTCTGCAGTTATGATTTTCCTCCCAGGTGTGTTTATGTCCATCGTTACAGATAATCCTGCCCTGAAAGAAATTGGTACTGTATACCTGATTATCATGGGTCTTATCCTTATTCCGCAGAATGTACAGCGCACACAAAAAGGCATGCTTTACGGTCTTGGCAACACAAAGGTTCCAATGTACATTTCTGGTTTTGGTATCTGGATTATCCGTATTCCATTAGCATCTCTCGCTGCATGGGTATTCCATTGGCCACTGGTTACAATTTGGATCATTATTGCAGCTGACCAGGTAATTCGTTATCTTCTTATGCATTTCTATATTAAGCATATCAATGCTTTGTACTGTGTAGAAGAGCAAGAGAAAAAAGAACTCGAAGCATCCAAAGCATAATAATAACATCCCGGTAAAACGTTGTGGTAAATTTATTGCCACAACGTTTTACTGTATCAAGTAATTTTTAAATGTGAGGAAGCAATATGAAAAAATTATCACAAAATGAAACAATAGGAAAATATATACATGATTTACGGATAAAAAATAAAATGACCTTAAAACAGTTGAGTGAAAAGGTAAATCTTTCTCCAGGATTTTTATCTCAATTGGAAAGAGGCTACACAACATTCAGCTTAAACACTCTTTCTGCTTTAGCTGATGTTTTTTCTACCGATCTAAGTTGCTTTTTTACTCAGGAAACCTCATCCGACAGTGAACAGTGTGTTGCCAGAAACTATAAGAGAGCAAATTTGAGAATATCAAAAGGGTTTCAGCAATACACTCTATTTTCCCAAATGCACAGCAACAAAATGAATCCCGAAATCTACGAGATCTATCCTGTAAATGAATATTCCGAAACAGTAGTGTTTTGTCATAAGGAAGAAGAGTTTATGTTTCTGCTCAACGGAAGCTTGGAAATCACTTTAGGCGATGATGTATTTATCCTGAATCCCCATGACAGCATCTATGTTCCACCGAATACTCCGCATAGCTGGAAAAATATTACAGACAATATGGTTATTCTTCTCGGCGTCAGTGTTAACCCGTAGTTATTGTTTTCCATATGTCGATCACAACATAGGTCAGGAATAAGTGAAACTGATGGTATTTCAATATATACGATGCATGGCATACTACAAAACAAGAATAAATGGCGTAAAATATCTGATTTCTCAAATCAAAATTCCATCTGACAGGCTCTCTGCTATAATCTTTCCTGGATTTTTTTGCTGATCTACTTTTATGTTTATTTTTACTTTCATTACTTTCTGTTTGTAAAAAAATATGTAAAATAAACTTTCTTTTTAATTGTCATGCTTTCCATCAGATACTTCTCCTGAGAAATCATTATTTTATATACCATATACTTTCATAATGCACCAAAGGCTCCACCCAGAAATTTCTCAGGGGAGCCTTTGGTGTATACATCATTTTCCGTGATCATGAATGCTGGAGGCAATCCATAACTGCTCATTATCACGGAGTCATAAAATACTTGAACTGGAGATCTATCATGAATATGCTGTGCTATAAAAAACAGGAAATGCTTTCTTTTAAGCATTTCCTGTTTTTGAGTATAATTAATTTCTTTGTTTTACGGTAGAGCGTTCAATTAAAACTGGCTGAATCATCTTAATGATCGGCTGTTCTATCTCCTCTGCTTCCTTAGACTGAAGTGATTGAATGATTGCGAGCGTTTCATCTACCAGCTCTCCATAAGGCTGGCGAATGGTTGTCATATCATACGACTCCCACTGCACCATCGGAATATCATCATATCCAATAATAGAAATATCCTCCGGCACCCTCAGATGAAATTCTTTGCGTGCTGCATCCATGACACCCAAAGCGATTGTATCGCTGGTGCAAAAAACTGCGGTTGGACGCTTCTCAGACTGATAAATCCTACGAAATGCCTCATATCCAGATTCATAGGTATATTCTGCCTTTTCAATCTGCATCTGATAAATTCCATGACGACGCAGTCCTGCTGAGAAACCAATCTGTTTTTCTGTCTCTTCGCCAGTGTCCTGTGTATAACGAATATAGGCAATATCCGTGTGACCGCTGTTGCAAAGACATTCTGCAGCCAGATTGCCTCCTTCAATCGCATTGATATACGCTGTATGAAATTGTGCATCCGGAATAAAACGATTAAACAAAATAACTGGTATATCGCTTTCAACACCCAGATCCTGTACCTCTTTTGCCATGGCAGGCGCTGTAATGATGATCGCTTCAACCTGAAATTGAATAACCTTTAGGATAATATTATCAATATTATCCCTCTTAGAAACCTTGAACATCAGGCTTTGTTTCCCCATAGCCTGAATACTGCTAATCAAGCGGTCCATAATGTTGTGATAAAACGGCCCCATGCCTTCTCCAACAACAACTCCAATAATATTCGTTTTTCCGCTGATCATTCCTCTGGCAACAAAATTTGGGCGATATCCCAATTCTTCTGCCGCTTTGAGCACCTTCTCCCGAGCCTGCGCAGTCACGCCCTTTCCATCCGTTGTGGCAAATACACGGGAAACCGTTGACTGTGAAACTCCTGCCAGCTTGGCAACATCTCTGGAAGTAGCTGACTTGTTGTATTGAAATTTCTTTGAAGCCATTTTTTCACCAACCGAATTATAAATACTGGATCGCTGCGAGTACAACATACTGCATAATGAAAAAGCTCAGGACAATAATCTCCTGCTTACCAATGGTGAATGGAAGAACTTCCTTGCCTTCCTTCTGATCCACGCCCTCGGCAATCAGCTTTTTGCGCATACCTGCTGCTGTGTACTGCTCAATTTCTTCAGTCTTCTGCTTACTTTTCAGCACAAGACTCAAAAGATAGCCAGCGATTATGGTAATTATACCACCAATTAAAGGGTTCCACAACCAGCTGGTGTGGAAAATTTTGGCAATCCCATAACCACAAACCAAGCCCAGAACAAAGCCTCCTGCAACGCCGTCATCATGCGCTTTTGTGGTAAACATTGCCAAAATAAATGCACCTGCTGCTGGTCCTGCAAAGTAGGAAATATAGTTTCCAACAGTGTCCAGAATCGATTTTGCACTTCCGTTAAATCCAACAAAGATAACAACCGTAATAATCACACCAATTACCAGTGTGATATTCTTGGATACCTTTAAAGAACTTTCTTTTCTGTCTTTTGCAAAGTAATACTCATAGATATCTTTGGTGAATACCGCAGACATACTGTTGAGCAGCGAGTCTACACTGGACATAGCTGCTGCAAAGATACCAGCGATGATCAAACCAATAATTCCAATCGGAAGCTCCTCCAGAATAAAGGTAATCATGATTTCGTTGGAAGTAGCAAATTCTTTTCCTCCGTAGAAAATAAACAGAAGCACGCCGACAAACAGCATGAAGTAATACACCAGATTCATGATGAAAGCGCTGACAACGAAGGAGTTTTTGGTCTGTTTGAGAGATTTTGCTGTCAGGATACGCTGTACCTGTGCCTGGTCAAAACAGAAGTAACGTACCCACATAAAGGTACCTCCTAAAAGCGTTGCCCAGAAGGTATTTGTTAAAGTAACATCTGTGCTGAAATCCAAGGTATTGAGCTTTCCTGTTGCTTTTGCCTCTGCCAATGTTTCAAAAAAGCCCAGCTCTGTTCCATTGATAGCGGTAAATACAACCAGAATTACTCCGCCAATAACAACGAGCATCTGGATAGTATCCGTCCAGATAACAGCCTTGATTCCGCCCATCAAAGTGTAGACAACCGAGATGATAACAACGATCGGTACCAGAATATACATCGGCCATCCGGTAATGGTGTTGACAATCAGTACCGGAATATAAACCATCGAGCTTACCTGAATGAGAGAATTCACAAAAAACTGCAAAATTGCAAGCATTCTGGTCTTTGGTCCCATTCTCAGCTCCATATACTGATAAACCGAAGTCACCTTTAAATTATAAATAACCGGTGTGGTGATCCACAATGCAAAGAAAATTGCAAGTGGAACTGTAATATTGACCATAACCGGATACATTCCATCGGTATAAGCCCAACCTGGGCCTCCAATAAAACCGTTCGCACTGATCATGGTTGCCGCTACCGACAGCGCAATTGGAATCCATGGCATCGAACGTTTTGCCAGAAAATAATCTTCCTGGCTTTCGTTATCTTTTCCGGAAAAATAACCGATCACCAGCATCAAAGCCAGATAACCGACAACGACAGCTACGTCAATAACAGACATGATAACCCTCCTTATTCTCTGATAGACCAAAAGACTATAGTCTCTTGGAAGGCCATAGTCTTTTGGCTAAGCTTTTGCGGGGAAATGTATGGGTTTACTTGGAAGTAGTGATTTTCTCTTTTTTGTTTTTATTGAGTGTTTCCGGCAGGAAGAACCAAACCACAGTACCTGCAACAAATACGCCGATTGCAATATAGAAGATTGCGGTCATACCCATTGCGCCGCTTGCAACGCCTGCGATGGCAGGAACTGCAAAGGTAGAGATGATTCGTCCTCCGTTAAAGGACATACCGGAAGAAAGTGCACGGTATTTCTCTGGGAACAGCTCGGTATAGTATGCACCCCAAGGTCCGGAATATCCAACCATAAAGCCCAGCAAAGCAGAAACCATATAGAACGCTACAACATCGTTTCCACCCAATTGAGTATAGATGAATACTGCAACTGCGCTCAGTGCCATACCGATAGCAGGAACTTTTCGTCCAAATTTATCCGAAATCAGACCCCAGATGATATATCCAACCAGCTGGCCAGTACCCTGCATACTGTAAATTGCACCTGCAGTAGCTGCTGTCATACCGATTCCTGTTACAAGATAAGTAGTTGCATTGTTGGAAAATGCAGAGTAAGCGGTGAAGTTTGCACCGGAAAGAAGAATTGTGCCCAAACCAATCCAGAGATATTTTCCCTTGTACATGCTCAGGTAGCTGATCTTTTCTCCACTCTCTTTTCCTTTTGCATACTGTTCTTTTGCAATTGCGCTGTCATCCGGAACAAAGATAAAGGTCATAACTGCACCAATAATTGGTGGGATGATTGCTGTGTACATCAACAGTTTCCAGTTTGCATCACCCAATGCGCCGTAGAGTTTTCCTCCAAAAATCATAGCGAGGGAATACAATGCTGTCAAGGTTGCCGCCAGTTTACCACGATATTTTGTCGGGAACATATCTGCTACCAGAGGCATCGCTGTTCCGAACACACCGCCTAAAACAACACCGCAGGTAAATCTCGCTGTTTTCCACAGAAGTACACTAGTCGGTGCAAGCATTGGGAAAAAGGTGGTCAGTGCGATCAAAAGTGCAACCAGAATCAGTGTTTTCTTTTTACCGATTCGTGCTGCAATACTTCCGAAAATAAAGGTTCCCGGAATGGTACCAAAGGACATGACTGCAAAGATTTCCTCTGTCTGCTGAAGGGTAAATCCGAAGCCGCCTTCTGCCGGACTATAGATCATTGTAGGTTTTACAAAGGTACCTACCATGAAGTTAAAACAGTAAAAGAAGTAAATCAATGCAATCGAGAAAAATGCGATCCATCTTTTTGCGCTGGAATAGTCTTTTCCCAACACAATATCATTTGTCTGCATTTCTTTGCTCATATATTTTCCTCCCACTCACAGATACTGGTTATTCTTCCTCGATTCCCATGTACATCTGTCTGAGTACATCCAAACCATCAAAGGTAACCCATTCTTCTTTGATCTTGCCATTGATAACGGTAAGATGATTGATGCCCATGATTTCAACTGGTTTACCGGAAGGCTGACCGAAGAAACCGATTCCTTCGTTAACGCCTCTGAGTCTCCATCTCATTGCAACATCGTATCCATTTTCTCCAACACGTTTGTTGCAGGTTACTCTTTCTACTTCAAAGCTGCCGTTTGGAACCGAAGCCAGCAGGCTGACGATCATACCCTGGATTTCGTCATAACCGTTGAGGTCCTTATCACAGATAAAGTGAACAACCGCATTGTCATGGTAGTATTTCTTCACTTCATTGATGTATTTGTAGCTGTAAACATGGCTTGCCATTTCCAGAATCATTTCGCCGACACTGTTGTCTTTTGCCTGATACAGTTCTGGCATATACTGACCTTCCATAGACTCACACAGTCCGTAGGAAGTCTGCAGTTTTGGTGTCTTTGCTGCAGCAGCTTTTGCCATCTTCTTTGCCAGTTCGTGCGGATCAATTCCCAGCTGAGTAACAATCCACAGATTATCTCTTACCAGCCACTCTTCATGAATACGGTTGTTGGTTGTTGCACAATCAACAGTGGTACGGAAGTTGATCTTTTTGCCGGTAGCTGGGCCAAAGTTGCTGTCACCAAGATTGGTTGCGGTGGACAGGATGCGGTGAGAAGAAAGGAAACCTTCTGCACCGTAATCGGACCAGATAACGTTCTGACCAATCAGTCGACGGTCTGGAAAAGCATGCAGGGTCTGAAGGGTATTGGAAATAACATCTTTGATACCAACCAGATTGCTGGAACCACAGTGCATGGTGATATTGTTGTGATAAGTGTCATAGATGACACCAATGCCTTTTTCTTCCCAGATTTCATGGGTAATGCGCATGATGTAATCTACAAAGTCGCGGTATTTTGGATCAAAACCTGGCATTTTCTGTTCCCGTTTGGTCTGCACCGAAAAATCATTATAATCGTATACACCAACTGGAGTTACCTCATCTGAATTTCCATAAAATACCTTAACCGATTTTTCAGCTTTTGTCTGTGCTGGTTTCTTTTCTTCTACTGTATTTTTAACCTCTGCTGCGGTTGTTTTTGCTTCTGCCATCTTAAATTCTCCTTCGCTTAAAGATTACGTATTCAAAAACTAGTCTGCTTTATTCAGAATTGTTTCGGTTCTTGCCAGAATGTCCAGTCCCTGCTGTTTGAGCCAGTATGGAAGATCGATGAGAACCCAGTTTTCCGAGAGCTTATCGCCTTTTCTGTAATAAACATCAACAACCTGCATATCTGCTGGAACTTCGCCGCCAGGCATTCCCAGAAAACCACCGATTGGGGTATTTGTCAGGTTCGGCCAACCAAAGAAGCAAGCAAAATTGCCTTCTGCAAATCTGCATACATGTCCATTAAAGGTTTTACCTTTCAGATTATTTCTGAATGGGAGCTGGTGCTGTTCCTGATATCTTGGAATAGTGTAGGAAGCACCGATACCGCCAGGACCATACCAGATCATGTCTTCTGCCCAAGCTTTTTCCAGAACTTCCGGTGGACATCCCATCGAACCACTCTTGTTCAGTTCATCCAAGTCAGCAACCATCTTATTGACCAGTTCCAGTGTCTTTACGCCCTCTTTTGGATCTGCATCTTCAAACAACAGACCATTGTGGTCGCGTGGACCTGGATATACAAAGAAATTACCGGTCTGTGGAGGCATTGGATTTGCTCCTGCTTCCTGCATAAATCCAATCAGGTCAACAAACAGTCCTGTTTTGGTGATTTTACCGTTCTCTACACAGCTAAACTCTGCATAACGCAGGTGCTGCATCTTTCTGGTGCGTCGAATTCCTAGAAAGTCCTTATCAAACAGGCCCATAAACTGGCCCATGCTCATAACCCACTGTTCACCGTCAATCTCGTTGTCACCTGCAATAAAGATGTCCATTCTTCTCTGCATGTGAGAAAGCGATTCTTTCAAAGGTTTCCAGAAAGTTTCTGCCACTGCTGCAATACCTTTCTGTTCGCGGAATGGATAAACACCTCTCCAAAGATAATCTTCGGACATATATTTTTTCAGGACATCCTGTGCACCCTCTGCAGAAGCCTTTTCCATAGCGTCAAAATATTCTCTGACTAATTTTTTTGCCTCTTGGTATTTTGCCATGTTCATTTCCTCCCGATTTGTTTTTGAATACGTATTCTTATTAACTGACATCATAATATCACAGGAAATTCCCGTTGTAAATTCATTTTTTACACAATATATTTTAAAATTTATTATATAATATTCCTTAATAAACTGTTTTTTAATACATTGTGACTTATTTAATTTATAAATAACGCACATTTTTATGAATACGAATTCCTTTTTATAATAACTATCGTTGTCTGTATCCATGACTTTCTTGTTAATTTAAGTTTTGAATTGCTTGTCCTCTTGTTTTAACACTCTTCAAAAGTATTTCATGTATATATACAATACCTTTTGTTATTCTGTTGTATGATATTAAAACGTGTGGTTTATCTCTGTTCGATTTTTTGAATAATTTATTTTTATGGCTTTTATATTATGTTGGAAATAGACTATAAATCAATTATCAAAAAAGGGAAGCTGATAATCAGCTTCCCTTTTTTGATAATTGATATTATTTGTTGTATCATAACTAATAAAACTTATTTTGTCACTTGACCAACAAATTTCTGTACTCTTGGGTTTGCACTATTGAAAACCGCATCCGCTGTACCCTGCTCCAGAATAATTCCAGAATCCATGAACAAAATTCGATCGGAGACTTGTTTGGCAAAGTTCATTTCATGAGTAACAATTAGCATGGTCATTGTATGGCTATTTGCCAAGTCCTGTATAACTTTCAGTACCTCACCAACCAATTCTGGATCCAACGAGAATGTTGGTTCATCAAACAACATAACCTCTGGCTTAACTGCCATCGCCCGAGAAATTCCCACTCTTTGCTGCTGTCCACCAGACATATGTGCTGGATAAGAGTCTTTCTTATCTAATAGACCAACTTTCTCCAATAATTTTTCTGCCTCACTCTGTGCTTTTTCTTTTGGTATTTTCTGAACCTGTACCAATGGCTCCATTACATTTTGTAAAGCCGTCATATTTTTAAATAAATTATAATTTTGAAAAACCATCGCAGTTTTCTTTCTTAATTCATATACTACTTTATGGTTTTTTTCTTTGGCATCAACAGTCACATCTCCAATTGTAATTTTACCTTCTGTCATTTTCTCCAAACAATTAATACATCTCAATAATGTTGATTTACCTGTTCCAGATGGTCCGATAATGGAAATAACTTCACCCTTATCCACTTTCAAATCTACCTGTTTTAAAACAGAAAGTTCGCCAAAATTTTTTTAAGCCCTTCTATCGTTAAAATTGATTGTTTTTGCATTAGTGACCTGCCTCCTGAACATATGCCTTATTCATCTTCTTTTCTAACTTAGACTGTCCCCATTCAACCAAAGCAAGAATAATCCAATAGATAATGATTAAGGCAACATATCCTTCCAAATAGCAAAATGTTAAATTGACCTGAAGAAATAATATTGTTAAAATAAAAACAAGACCTCCTTTCTAGAAAGTCTTGTTTTTAAGGAAAAAGTATGGAATTTTATCAAAATATGGATTAAAACAAAATATGCATAAATACCGCTGTTACCGGAATTGCAATCAAAGTTCTTTCTACAAAGCAGATAATCAGTTCTTTCAAAGAAATAGGCATTTTGGTAGAAAGCATAACAACGATTGTTTCCGAGAAGAAAATGATCTGTACCATAGCAACAGTAACGACCATGTAGCGTGCACCGACTGCCAGCATCTCTACCTTGTCCGCAATCATCATAACAGGCAGGAACATCTCTGCAATACCAACTGGGAAAGATGGTGCGATCTCTGCCGCATTTGGAACCTGCAGCAGCATCAGGAGTGGTTCAAACACTTTACCAATCCAGTTAAAGACTGGTGTATAGTTTGCTACGATCATGGCAACAGTATCGACAGCTGCAAGTAGGGAAATAACCTTAGGAAGAACAAAGTATCCATCTTTCAAGCTGTTTTTTATCTCTGTGAACAGCTTTGGCGCAGTGTATGCTTTTTTGATCGCTCTCTCAACACCCTTTTTCAGAGCACCTTCATCAGAGTGACGTTCTCTCTGAATATCTTCTTTTGTCTGTTTTCTTCCGTCAATAAATACAGACTCTTTGGTAGACAGAGGTGGGATCCTCGCCATAAAGAAACTTATGATCAGAGTAATGAGCAACGCAAGGAAATAAACCAGCAAAAAATGTTCTGCCAAACCGGCTGTTTCAATCGCCATGTACGCAAATCCAACACTGACAGCACTGAAACCGGTTACAATGATACAAGCTTCTTTTTTAGTATATACGCCGCTGCGGTATAGTTTGCTTGTGATCAGTACACCAACAGAGGATGAGCTGACAAAGGAGGCAATTGCATTGACTGCACTGCGTCCCGGAACCTTGAATACAGGGCGCATCAATGGTTCCATCAGACTTCCAATCAGGTCTACAATACCATAGTTTAAAAGGAAAGGCATAAAGAAGGCACTGACAGGAATAATCCATGCAACGTCAATCGCAACCGGAAAAACAGTTCCGCCTGTGTGGGCACCAACCAGCCATTCCGGGCCACTGAACGCTGCAAAGGTTTGATCTAAAACATAAACAACAGCAAATGCAGAACCAAGCAGATAGAAAATTGCATGGACAATGGAATCATCTTCATAATATTTGTAGAGTTTTGACTCTTTGTTTTTGCAGATAAACTTGCTGTAAATACTCAAAGGTCCATTTACAATAATAATGCTGCAGATCATCCAGATACCAACAAGACCCAATACGCTTTTGATTGTTTTATAAATTGTTCCAAAAACAATATCTGTGTTTCCGTTGATGGTGACTGGAACAAAGAAGACAATAATGGCAATAATCGTAAAGATAATACTCTTGATTGTTCCGGCCTTTTTCTGTTGTGGATTTAACTTCAATGCGTCCAACACATTGTTGTCATTATAATTAATCTGTTCCCCACCGATATTTACTTTATTATCTGACATAATCCACCCTCCTTATGTAATAAATGGGACCGGTCGAACACCAACCGGTCCCGAAACTTTTACTTGTTATTCTGCTTTTTTAAAGCGAGAATAGAAAGATATTCAAATACAATGTTTGCTGCCATGTATGCAGTGATTTCACCGCTGTCGTAAGCAGGAAGAACTTCTACGATATCGAAACCAACATAATTGAGGTCTTTGATTCTTCTTACCATATCCAATGTTTCAAAGGAAGTGAAACCGCCAACCTCTGGTGTACCGGTACCTGGAGCGTATGCAGGATCTACAAAGTCGATATCGAAGGTCAGGAAGCAAGGTTTGTCCCCAACTCTTTCCAGAACTGCCTGAATCAGCGCGTCTGTTCCCATTTCGCGTACTTTGTGAGCTGGGATGAGCTTCATACCAAGTTCAGCAGCCATCTTGTGCTCGTTTGGATCGTACAGGGAGCCTCTCATACCAATCTGGATGGAGTGGGATGGATCGATCAGGTTTTCTTCGATTGCACGACGGAATGGTGTACCATGGTTATATTTTTCACCGAATACGGTATCGCACAGGTCAGAGTGAGAATCGAAATGTACCAGGGCTACAGGACCATATTTTTTAGCAACTGCACGAAGCTCTGCCAGAGTAATCGAATGATCGCCGCCCAGAACGATCGGAACTGCATTCTTTTCCAAAATCTGACTTACGCCTTCTTCGATTGCTGCATAGGATGGATGAATGTAGCCTGGGGTTACATTGAAGTCACCAATATCGCCGCCTTTGAGACTTTCCATGATGTTTACCTGAAGAAGAACATTGTTTGGTTTCATCATTGCGGAAATATTTCTGATTGCATTTGGACCAAAACGAGAACCGGAACGGAAAGAGCTTGCTGTATCGAATGGAGCACCGGCAATAACGAAATCCAATCCTTCAGCCGAATCAACTTTGCTCATTCTCATAAATGTTCCCATATTGCAGAATCTTGGGGAGGACAGTGCGCTTGCAGGTTGTTTAACTTCAGACATATTCATTCTCCTTTTTCTTACTCGTCTTTTGTTTTTACAGACAATCAATATATATCTTATATATAAAATACGCTTTATATTGATTGCTTTTTTATTTCTTTTGACAACTAGATTCTATCATGATTTGTCATATTGTTGTTATAGTAAATCTTGATTCGTTATATAAGAAATGATATAATCAAAAACAAGTAAAAAAGAAGGTGTTTTTTGTCACTATTGTGAATTCTTTTTATAATATTGATCTTTTCTAGATAAAAATGTACAGAAAGGAATGTTTTGACAGAATGGATATAAAAATGATGGAATATGTCGTAGAAATCGAAAGATGTGGCTCTATCAACAAAGCTGCCAAAAATCTATATCTTTCTCAGCCCAATTTGAGCAACGCATTAAAAAATCTGGAATCAGAATTAGGTTATACCCTCTTTGTCAGAAAAAATTCTGGAATTCAACTGACAAATGCTGGCCGCATCTTTTTATCTTCTGCCAAAATTATTGTGTCTGAAATGCAAAAGATCCACCAGATTCCACGCATGTTTACAGAGCACAAAAACATTTCCCTCTCCTGCACGTATTACTCGGTATTTATGCATGAATTTTTGCGTTTTAAAAAAGAAATTTCTCAAGAGGATATCGAAGATAATTTTAAAGAAACCGGTTTAATACAAACCATTCAGGATATTATTGAAAGACATTACCGCATCTGTTTATTTTACTGTTTTGAATGTAACGAAAGCAAATATCAGAAGATCGCAAAAAAATACAACTTAAATATGCAATGTATTGCATCCGATATTCCTTTGCAGGTCATGGTTCCTCAAACCCATCCCATTTCCAGAAAAAAATCCATTGATATAGCCGACCTTCCTCGATATAATCTTGTCAATTATCAAAATTTTGATTTTTCGGACTGGCTGCAAATCTTAGGTTTGGAAAATGATAACCGGGTTTTATATGTTTTTGACCGCGGCGGTCTGTTTGATGCTGTTCGTGAATGCGGATATTTTTCGGTCATCATCAAGAGTCACCCAGACTATTCCGCACAAAACGGCTGTGTATTCCTTCCGCTGGTAGGGCTAAAGGAAAAACTGAAGGTTTTTCTTCTGCAAGAGAACTCTTATCAAATGAACGAGCGGGAACATCGGTTTATTCAGCAGATCATTCATTGCATGAAAGATATTTCAGCCAAGGAATCTCCTAAAACTTGATTTGTTTGCGCTGGTTTATCCATACATCTTCTATTACATTCATTTCTTTTTGGCCTTTTCTGTCTATCATGCTATTTTTCTCTTTTCCTGATAAACAAACTTTTCCCCGTTTGCTCTGTCACTCTGGTAGAAAGAAATACTTTTTCCTGTTATATTGTGGAAATAGATCATTGTTATCATGTAGTACCATTCATTTTCCGGAAATAGATATACTTATTTTTCCTTTTATTCATGCCATTTTTCCATATCATTTTTGTCAATTTATTGATTTCCGCTCTGTTGGTGGAGACCTCAAAATATACAATAAGGGGGAGCCTGTATATAAGGCTCCCCCTTCACATTAGCTGTATTAAATCAATTTATAACTATATATTCTTTCCTTGTATAAACAATATCTATCATTGATAGTTAAGGAGGAATATTAATGTTGCAAAAAATTGGTACTGTAGCTCAAGTTAAAAAAATCAAAGAACAACTGCATCCGGATTTATATCAAGCTGTTGTACATGACCTTCATTTGTTGGATTCTGCCTATGGAACTGATCGTAATTATTTCAGTCTTGGTGGATACAGTATTGTTATTGACTCTGAATCTGATCTAAAAGAAGTAAAAAGTATTATTGATTTTGAAACTCACTTTCCTGAAGAAGTATTACTCTTTTCCTCTTGTAATTATCTGGCTGCTCTTTTTGTCATGAATGATGATTTCAGTATTATGGTTTGGCTTCCTGTTTCCCTTGCTCCTAAAAATTTTCTGGATGAAATATAAAGCTGTATACCCTGCCCCTTTGGGGTAGGGTATTATCAGGAACATAAAAATAGTAAGATTGTATGATCCTGTTGTGCAACGCTTTTAAATGGGTATACACCTAGTCTCTGATATACCTCCTAGTCTGGGTATTATTCCAATTTCTAGCGTATATCTTCCGCGTTCCTGTATGATAAAAAGCACTTCAGCCCAACCCATATACTCCTCTTTTTTACGATAAAATATGTTTTATTCTGTTTTTTCCAAAAAAAGATGTTTTGGAAATAAAAATAATAAACAAAAAAATAGAAAAAGGAAACATTGCGCCTGAGCGGAATGTTTCCTTTTTCTATTCCTTTATTGTAATAATAGAACCTCCCGAAGAAGGTGCTCTGCTCTCCTCGGGAGGTTTCGGTTTAAAATGTCTGCTTAAAAATCTATCTTAACTGTAAGTACTACATTTTTATTCTCAATTTATCTAGTTCATCATTTTCAAATTAAAAGTAACTGTTATTTTATCATTATAAACTGTAATTTTGTTTATGGTATTTTTTAAAAATTGTCTTACTTCCGGTAGGTCTTCATTCATCAATAATTGTATAAAACCTGCCTTTAATTTTTTCATATCATCTTTCGTTATCCTTGTAGGTACATTTGTCATTTTTCTTAATTTGCTTTCCAGTTCCTCCTTCTTTTGAGCAAGCTCATCTAATCGTTGGGTTAAGGCTTTTGATACAACATCCTCCAGATTTTGAAGGATATTTTCCATCTTTTTGTCAATACCCTTGATTCTGTTTTTCAGACTTTTGTTCTCTGGATCATCTCTGATATCTGACCGCAATAAGTCTTCCCAATCTTTCAAGCGATCCTCTCTGAAAAAGAACTCTGCAAGCTGCTGTGCTACTATCAGATTTAAACGGTCTGCCCGAACCTCTTTTGTCTCACACTGCTTGGCTTTGTGAGAAGGACACTGATATGTAATGTACGTTTTTCCATGAGATTTTCTGACAGTACCTGTCATACTCTTTCCACAAATTCCGCACTGCAGAAATCCCTTTCCACCCAACATATAGTATCGTCTGGCTTTGCTTTCTGCTTTTCCACAATAAAAATAGCATGTTTAATATCTCATACAGCCTTTATATACTCCCTATTTTACACTATAAGTTAAATATTCTCTCTCTAAATATTTAGCAACACCATCATCATCGTTGCTCTCAATAATAACATCTGCTAAGGATTTTAATTCTTTATTTGCATTGTTTACTGCTACCTTTGTGCCTGCCTTTTCAAACATTTCTTTATCATTCGCCTGATCTCCAAAAACAGTGACATCATTTAAATCAATTCCTAGATATTCACTAACATATTCAAGCATTTTCCCTTTATTTGCATCTTTATTTGAAACCTCTAAGGTATAATATCCTTCGTTATAAATATCCTTGATTATTTTAATAGAAATTTCGTCCTCATATTTCTTTTTAAGAATTTGATCTAAACTTCTAATTTCCCCAAGTGGATACAAAAAACTGATCGTAATAAATTCATCTAACTGATATTCACTTGAACAAATCTTTTTTAATCTTTTATCATTCCGATTTCTACGTTCTTCAATAAAACGAACTTGAGCTATATTCTCTTCATTTTCATACAGTAATTTTTCTTTCCCTAAAGCTGTCTTTCCAAAAACAAATGGTTTCAATTTTAATTTCTTAGCAATGTCCATCACTTCATTAAAAATAGAATGTTCTAATAAATTTTTGCGAAGCACTTCTCCTGTTTTCGCATCAATAACATAAACCCCATTATATGTAATACAAGGCAGCTGAAAATTCACTTGATTCAATAACTTTGATGTTGTGTAGAAACTTCTTGCCGTCGAGTAGGTTATCATTAAGTTGCTTTGAATTAATCTGTTTAGAGTATCTATTGTGTAGCTGCTTAATTTAATCTGAGAATTTAATAATGTCCCATCCAAGTCTGTGACATACAATTTTTTCATTCTATCCTTGACCTCCTCACAGAACAAAATTTGCTTAAGGCGGCAGCCATAAAAATTTGGCTGCCGCCTTATCAACAGAATAACGCCTGTATGACTAAATGTCAAGAATAGTGGAGGAATTCATTCAATATTAATTCCGGGTCAATCTGAGGAATTTTTTTCTGCTCCATACTGTTCACCTTCGCCTTCTCTGCTTCCAAAGAAACCTTCTCCTGTTCCAATGCAGACAGACGTTCTCCAAGTGCAGGTGAATACAATCCCTGTATAACTGCATCCGTAATATTCTGGATTGCTTCATCAATCTTGCGGAGTTTTTCTGCTATCAGATCTGTTCTGTCTTCCTGTTTCTCCCTCCCCTCTTCTTCCTTTCCCTTGATCCTGTCTGAAATTTGCTTTAGAGAAGCTCTGTTAAAAATTCTGTTTTCCAGAAGATGAATGATATATGTTTCCAGATATTCCTGATTGATCTCCTTGTTTGAGCAGGCATACCGTTTGGATGGACAGCGATAGGTAACATACCGCTGTTTATTTCTTCCACTGTATCGGGTATTTCCGACCATTGCTCTTCCGCAATCCATACAGAAAACCTTTCCTGACAGCAGGTAGTTTGTTTTGGCATTTTCTCTGCCTCCGTGATGACGATGCTCCTTGATTCTCTGCTGCACCTTTTGGAAGGTGATGCTGTCAACAATCTGGGGACATCCTCCTTCTATACAGATAATATCGTCACTATTTTTGTGAAGGTGGGTATTTCGACTTCCTGATATGCTCTTGGATGAACTCTGGTTGAAAACATAGATTCCCTGATATTTTTTATTGGTCAGAATACTATACAGACTGTTTTTCTGAAATTCCTGTCCTCGTTTTGTCTTATACCCCTTCTGATGCAAATAGTGGAGAATCTCTGAATATCCGTTTCCCTGAGCATACATGGAAAAGATACTTCGAACAATTTCTGCTTCCTGTTCATTGACTGTCAGCTTTTTGCTTTGTTGATCAATCTCGTATCCCAGCGGCGGTTTTCCTCCTGTATGTTTACATTGAAGTGCAGTTTCTCTCATCCCTTTCATTACTTCTCTGGCAAGATTCTGTGAATAATATTCACTCATACCTTCCAGCACCGATTCCATCATAATACTTTCCGGACTGTCATCCAGATTTTCCAGCACACTGTACACACTGACCCCGTTTTTCTTCAGTTCTCTCTTGTACACCGCCGAATCATAACGGTTTCTTGCAAAACGATCCAGTTTGTGAACCAGAATGATATTAAACTGATGGTATTTACTGTCTGCAATCATTTTCTGGAAAGATGGTCGATGATCTGTTGTTGCACTCTTCGCTTCATCGATATAGGTTTCCACAATTAGGATATGGTTTTGCTGACAGTAGTTCTGCATGGCTCTCAGTTGTGCATCGATACTTTCTGACCTCTGATTATCCGAACTGTACCTTGCATATAATGCCGCCTTGTTGATTGTCTGAATCATACGTTATCTTCTTCCTCCTTCTTCTTTTCCTGTTCATACTCTGTCCAGTCAAACAATTCCAGTTTCCACTGATTTCTGACTGCTGGTGTCAATGGATGCAGATTCTTTCTCTCTCCATCAGAAATAACACTGATTTTTTCTCTGTATGGTTTTAACAGTTCCAATACCTCTCTTGCTCTTTTCTCCACCCTTTGATTGCTTCTGTCTGCTCTTCCCCATGCAATGATAATTTCATTGCATTCTGCTGCTGCCTGCTGGATATAGCTGTTATTTTCTTCCTCGTTGAGTTTCTGATCTGTATTCCAGCGAAAATTCAGTTTACTTGTCAGCTTAGAATACAGGTTCACAATCTCCACTCCTCCAAACCGCTCCAATACTGCCAGATTGTTTACCACCAGAAAGGTTGTTGTATCTGTCACAATGGTATCTGCCATACAGGGGTTGAGCATAATTACAGCTGCCAGTGCCTTGTCCTTGTTCCAGATTCTTTTCCACAAATATCTGTGTGTATGCTCTTCATTAAATACTGCTTCACAACGAATGGTCTCTTTTTCGATTTTCATAGCTGGTTCCTCCTGAAAAAATAAAGCCTGATAGCATCAATACTATCAGGCTTATTTTTATAATATATATTTATTTTTGCAGGAAGATCGTTCCTTCTACCGAATCGGCAGATTGGCATTCTCTGGATTATGCAGAACCTCTTCCAGTTCTTCTCTACTTACAAAGATACGATTTCCTATCATCTTTGCATCCAGATACCTTTTCACAAATATCCGTAATTTTTTTCTGCTGATGGGCAGGTATTCCTTCTAAATATCTGTAATACTAAGATACTGGCATTTCTGTGTTTCTTCCATCTTTCTCTTCCTCCTTTTCTTCCACACTTTTCCCTTCAAACAGTCGAAAACTTGTCACTTCTTTTCCATACTGCTTTAATCTAGGGCTTTTGGATAATTCCCTCCCCAAACGGACTCTTTCCCCTTGTGTCAGTTCATCTGTCATAAAATAATTCTGATACACTTTGGGATTCTTTCCTGGAATAATACGATCTGCTATCTCCAGTATTTCGTTTTTGTACTCACGAAGATCAATATCTTTGTGGCTAGCATCGGATAATCTGACTTCCTTTTAAAGTTATTATTGATTTGTTCGTTATTTTTCAGGGCAAACGAAGCAAAATCGGGACAGTTGAGATCACATCAGAAAATGTTGATTCCGTAGGGGTAATATTTTGTTCGTTGGATTTTGATACAAAGGAACACAAAAGAAAAAGAGAGATGTAACCATCTCTCTTTCTTAATTATCATGGTAATTTATCTACTTTTAAATCTAAATCATTTGCTGTGAAAAAAATAAGCTTACAAAAGAGATTTTGATATTCACATAACGCATTGTATTTCTCACCACTTTTATCCCCAGATAAACCTGAAAAAACATATAAAGAATTGACTCCATTTAGAAAACAATGCATTTTTCCATAAGCAAGTTTTGAAAGGACTTCGATTTCCTCGGTTGTTAAAAACGCAGAAAAATTACTTATTATCGTGTTAGTCGATTTTTTCACATTATCTTTGCATCGTTCCATCGTTTGTAGTACATTCATATTTCCTTGATATAAAATCTGCGTTGAAACTATGTCTGAATTTCTTAAATTGTCTGCAATACATTTTATATCCTCCGCAGTACAATTAATAGCTTTTTTTCGTTCTCCTACATATAATTCAGATAAATCTTCATACATTAAATTAATTGATTCCATTATATTTTGATATTCTTTCAAAACCCAGTATCGTATCGCCTTTGTTTTTCGTTTCTGAGGAATATAGTCAAGTACAAGATAAAATATAAAGCTACCAATAATTGCCATTGCAATATCATAGAGAATTGTAAAATGTCTTCCTGCTCCTGAATACCATTCTGGAAAATCATAGCTAAATTGGTATAGGAATACAACAACTAGTGAAATAGCAACTGCTAATCTGATGAATAGGTTCTCTTTATAAAAATTCATTTTCATTCTACTTTCTCTTACTTGGTTTTGTAGTTTTTCTAATTTTACTGTCTTTTTAATGTATTCGTAATTTATGATATTATTATACTTCTTTTTCTAGAGTACGACAAGCTATCGAAGAACAGAGCATTTCATTTACTCTCTGCATTCTATCTAAGATTTTCTGTTTATCAAGATATTGTGTGTTTTCCACGAAAGAATCTTTTATAATATTCAAGTTGTTTACAAACATTTGTGATAGGCTCAGGTTTATGTAAATTTCCTTTCTCAAATTAAAATCTGTATCTGATTCATAATCTGCATACAATGTAATACTGACATTTTCGAGCTGATTTTTCATGAGATACACTTCCGCTATCATATCCAGTAAAAGCAATAATTGTATACTATGTTCTCTCATTTTCAGCTGTTTTTCTGTATCATGTAACGTATGCAAAACAACATGTCGATTAAACCATTCTCTCTCACTTAGCTTTTCTACATCTCCAAAACTCTCAAACAAATCTTTTAATCTGTCAACGATGTATTTGATATAGAAACCTGCTATATACTCTTTTTCTTTTGCTTGTTGCGGATAGAATTGCTCTGATCTCAAGTAACTATTTACCTTTTGATAGTACTTACTCATTCGTTCGTCTTTATGTTTAACTAATCTTTTTTCTTGCTTACCCCATTCTCTAAAGACTGATTCTACCATTGGAAGTAAAGTAATATAGGCTCCTGTATAGTTTCCCATACACACATCGTGCATAGCATACTCCAAAACAGGAATAAATGGTGTAAAAATATCTGCTTTCTTGAATCGATACTCCATTTGATATGCTCTCTGCCATGGATGTATAATCATTTCCTGGATTTCTTGTACTAATCTGTCTTTATTTTTACTTTGATCTGTTCCTGTTTGTCTAAAAATATCATATAGTTCGGATACCTTATTTCCTGTTATCGCAGGATAAGGAGGAATGCACAATAAACTTTCTTTTAAAACACTGTTCAAAACTTTGATCTTCTCTTTTGTTGTCATGTTTTTCATTAGATACTCCTCCTCATAAACAGTTATTTTATATACCATATACTTTCACAATGAACAAAAGCCCCACCCAGAAAATTTCTGAGTAGAGCCTTTTTGTTATATATCACTTTCCGTGATAATGAATGGTGGAGGCGAGGGGAATTGAACCCTGTCTTATTACATTAATTAAAATCAATCGAATTAAAAATATCGCTTAACTATGCGAATTTAAGAAAATGATTTGACTTTAAAATCAATAGTTTGCGAATATAACCAAACTAAAACAAGGTCAGAAACAAGGTCAAAAAGTCCTCTTCATGGAAATGCTTTGTTCTCTTTACCTCTCAGTCGATTCACCCTTATTATATCAATACATCATATACCACATCCCATATCTGTTCCAGTGCCAGCTGTCCATCCGTACACTTCCGAGCCAGATCCAATACCAGCTGCCTGTCACAGGAAATATCAGGGATAAAAATACTCTCCAGTGTGCTTCCCTGCAAATCAAACTTTTGTCCTGCGATTCCATACATGATTCCCGCAATGGGGTGCGGACAGCTGACTATATAATATATGACCATTCTCCAATGCTTCCTAATCTATAAAATCATTTAACTCACACCCATATAATTTTGCCATCTTTACCGCATTTTCAAAACTGGGCGAATACTCTCCTTCTTCATAAGCCTGCAGACTTCTCAGTGAAATATTCAGTCGTTCGCTTGCCTGTTCTTGTGTGAGCCGCGCTTTTTGTCTCTCCCTTTTAAATGCGGTCCATCTTTGTTTTTTTTTGTAATGTTTTCATCTGTCATTCTCCTTTATGTTGTCATTGGGTAGTTTCACACTGCTGTCACACAAAGGATACTATAGATTCTAATATTTGTCCCCGCAAAATCCTGCGGTTCTTACTATTTTCGACATATTTTTTCAGTTTTTATATAAAAAAATCCCCGGATGTTACTCCGGGGAGGGCAGAACCTTTTCAATTTCTTTTCAGTAAGGATTCCCAGTTTTCCGGAAATCCTATATGTTTTAAAGAAATATCTTGTTCGTATTCTTCTATCAAAACTTTCAACGGGATTATAAATCGAGAATACCATTTTTCTGGTTCTGGATAAAGATACTTTAAAACCATCAACTGTGTGAATAGCTTTCGATCCGCCTGAATCTCAACACCTTTGGGTATCGCCGGTATCGCTGGGAATATCCAGTAATAAAGCCTGGAATAATGAGCACATTTGTTTCTCAAATCCGTCAAACATCTTAACCAACTTTCCAAAAGTTTGGGAACCGTTCCCATTTCAGAAGCAATTTTCTTTTTATCTTCTGTGAGCATGTCCTTATAGAAGTACGATAACATCCCAACTGAGAAAAATTCTATGATGACCCATATTGGAAATTGTCCACCATAATTTGTTTTATGATGCTTAACAACTAAGGTGGTTTCATTTTCAGCAATACACATTCTAACTTTCTCTTCGAATTTGGCAGCATTATGCTTGTTTGAAAACATATTTTCCGACAAATACCCTAACGCTCCATATTTATGTGCCGCAAAGTATGCCAGTTTCGTACGTATACTGATTTCAATATCTTCGATAATTAAAAAGATAAGTCCTCTCAATCTACTGTCAAATTCATATATTTTCTGGACTTTGCAAAAAGGAATTCCTTGAACATATGTACCGTCTTTTTTACGAAAAGGAAGGAAATAAGCAGATACTCTATAATAATTCACCTGCTGTAAAAATTGAATACATTTCGATTTCTCTTGAGCAGAAATTAAAAATCCCTTTTCTTTAATTCGATCAATCTGCTCTTCGTAAGTCGTAGGTTCCTTTATCTGCAACTGTGGTCCTCTTTCCTGTAAAAAAATGTCCCCCCATGGGGCACATCACTTTTGTGAGAGGTGTGGGGGGTCCTGTTATTATTATAATATGACAACCGGGCAAAAAAGTCAACTATAAACTAACTTTAATTTCTTATGATTTTCCCTATTCTTTTTCTATTGTTTCCGTCTCCTTGTCCCTGACCGGCAGCTCCCGAAGGCCCTCCATCAGCTTGGTAACGGTGCCATTGCCGCCGAGATTATGATACTCAGTGTACATCTTTTCGGCAGCTTCCAATCCATGCAGCGTAATCCAGCCGCGCTCGATATAGTGGTAGTACGCTTGAACCACCCTGTCCCGGAGCAGCGCCTGAATTCCCAGCTCAATCGCCTGCTGGCGGAGATCCTCCCGCTTCTGGCGTTGCCACATCAGCTTGACAATAAAGCCAAGACCGGTTAGTAATCCTGAAAACAGAACTTCCAGCCAGTACTTTGCGATCCACTCAACCATCCTCTCACCCGCTTATCGCTTAAAATAATCTTTGATGGCTTCGACTACTGCCTGCGCCACGCCTTCCGCTTTTGGAACAAACAGGTGCAGCATCGGGGAACTGTCCTGATAGAACCATGGAATATCTTTGACTTCTTTCAAAGGAATTTCCACTGCACCAAGTAAAGATGGGTAAATTCTGATCTTCTTAAGATGGTGCTCATAGAAGCCCTGAGCCTTGCGACTTTCCTCATAGTCTCGTTTGACTTCATGTCCCAAACGGTCGCCGAGAAGCCCCTGAACCCTTGTGAGTTTTACCTTGCACTGTGCTGATTCCTCAACAAACAGAGTATACACAGGTTTTTCTTCTGAAATGCCGTAATATGCAGCATAAGAGTTTGGAGCGTCCAGAAGAACTACATTGTTAAAGTTTTCGGCTTTGAGCGCTGCTACAATATCCTTTGCGGTCTGATTATCGCCAACGATCATTACTTTTTTATTGCCGTAAAATGCGTTTAATACTGCCATGTTATGTACCTCCAATTAAGATTGTACTGACTGAGTGGAGCTAACTTGATGTTTCTTATCCAGTCCCAGATCTTTCCAAGCGTTTTCAATTGCTACCCTAACTGTATCCATGTCAATCTTAATTCCATGTGCTTTGCACTGGGCCTCGATGTATTTGCTCACCCATTCGATCTTTTCTTCTCCTTTGCCCTGGGCATTGAAGATGATTTCTGCGGCCTGCACACCTGCCAGCGCATAGTTTTTAATACTTTCCCACTGTGAGTTAGTGAGTTTCGACTTGATGAGCGGAACGACCACGCTTGTGATGATGATGCCGAGCAGTCCGATGACTGCGACTACAATCTGAGTGATATCGATGTTCATTTGTTTTCTCCTTTCAAATTCACAGACGTCTGCGAATTTCTATGCTTTGATTAGATTTTTGACGTTGATAGCGGTGGTAACTGCGCCACCTTTTCCGATGACTGCACGTTCACCTTTCAGTTCCATCAGATCAAAGGTATCGTTGTACACCCAGCTTGCCAGCTTGCCGCCGTTCCATGGAGCTGCACCCTGTTTTACTTTCACCCGATCGCCTACTTTGAGAGCGGAGCTGCCGGAGGATGGTTTTTCTGTTGTAAAGCTGCCGTAATTGATGAACGGGCATTCAAACCATGCTGTCCAGCGGGTCGCACCGTTTCCGGAAAGAGGCGTTCTGATCGCTCCCCTGCCGCCGGCACACTCAATCACCCAGCCGTTTCCGATGTACACCCCGACATGCCCCTGCATATAGACACAGATTCCGGCGCGGTCAGGAATAGTCCCGATCGGGCCTTTTACCTTGGCTGCGTTGTACATCATGCCGGTATTGTAGTCGAGATCGGAGCGGTAGACCGGCTTGTCCGTTTTGTCGTTCCACATACAGTAGCCCTTAATCAGGCCAACACAGTCACATGCCGTCTGTCCAAGGTGTTTTCGATGAATGGCTTTGTTTGCTCCACCATTATAAGTAGGGTACTGTTTCGCTTTACTCTCCAGCAGACTTTCAGTCAGTACATTTCCGAAGGTTCCCCATACATACCACCATTTTTCATTGAGTGCTTTCTGAGCGTGCTTTACCAGTCCTGCCGGTGTCTTTCCTGTTACGATTGGCATTTTACTGTTCTCCTTTCCTTTGCGCTTCCGTTCCCTGAGAAAGGAAATCACTTCTCCTCCGAATCGGAAACTTCTGTTTTTTCCTGTCCGTCAAATCCTTTTTTCAACCTGCCTGCGATGCCGTGCTGTTTGATGAGCTGATTGAGACAAACCGCGGCCGCTGCCAGCACATACCCCTGCCCGATACTGACAGCTACCAAAATCACCCACTGAATCCAGTTTGTCGGCTCACAGGATGCCACCGAAACCAGAGCGGACAGAAAGATTCCAACTACACACAATACGATCGGAATCAGCGTGTTATCGATCCTGATTGAGCGTTTGATGATACTTCCTAACGCATACAGGCAGGGAACCAGCCACACAGTTTCTGGCATGATGTACTCTTTGACCAAGGATGAAATCTGACTGATTGACTCCACTTTCTCACCCCCTTTCGCTATCTTTTGTGATGGAATACTTTGCCTATTTCCCGCACCGACTGATAGATATAATCCCGGGAGAATGGCACAAAGTGACATTCTCAGAGTGATGGAACACAAAGCTGATTGCTCGCACAAGCTTTAACCATCACTGCCTTTCATATAAAGAGACAAAACAAAAGGAAAGTTGCACCTGAAAATACAACTTTCCTGCTATTTTTATAATTGTTCTTGTAAAAATCGTATCGCCAGAGTTTTAAAATCTTCTGGCTGTGCGGTTCGCGTTGATAGAGTAGTTGGAGTGACTGCCTGTATCATCTTCCTCGCTACCTGCTGCAGCAGCTTTATCTCTTGGCTTTGCAACTGGATAAATTCCTGTGGGGAATATTGCGTTTCGTCATACACCCAGAACTCACCCTCTCTGCGGATGTTTTCTCTAACATACACTGTAGTAGGTGAGCTTTGTGTATCGATTTCAGGTGGTCGCTCTATCTGGCTGCCGTGTACATTTGTGTAGTATTGCATAAATTACATCGTCCTTTTTATGGAGTACAAGCTAATCTAAAATAGTATTTATTGTTTTCAGATAAATTATCCTTTATCATACCAATCGCACCACTTCTACTTTCTCCAACGATAGCGGCGTATTTATTCCCTTCCGCTGCTCCTTCAACATCGCAATATGAACAATAATAAGTGTTTTCGCTCCCGTTTATATCCGTGGGATTAAATGCTGTCGCCCAAAAAAAGCCAGTGCTTTTTAAATATTTTCCATATTTAGGCAACTCAAACATATTGAACGAAAAAGTGTAATCCGATGCAGACCATATTTTAGAGTAATCATAAGGTGGATTACTTTTGCTTATTAAATTTCGGAAATACTTTCCTCCAACGGATGTTCCTCTAATAACTGCACCCATGGCAATAACCGGATCACCCCACCAATTACGAATATGGAAAACATTCATTGTCCTGTCAGCTGTACTATTCATTCCAAAAAACATCGAACTGACGTAATCAATATTTTGATATGATATATTAGGACCCCACCCAAATTTTTCTTGTGTATTGAGGCTCTTCGACATAATCATCAGCAGTGCAGCAATATATTCTCGTTGGCTCCAAGAACAGGGTGCGTATGATTCCCCTACAGCAACTTGAACATTTTCAAGTTCTGCTATTTCATACGATTTTGGATCTCCTTTTGCAATCGACTGCATTTTACCACTTTTATTTTGAGATGTAGGATACATTGCAATATACATTTTATTTACAATTTTATTTAGTCTGTTTGTAAATGAATATGCGTATCCACCAGTAAATGGAGCATTTGAAATCAAAAGTTCACCGTATCCACTACTTTTTGAATGTTTAAAATACCACAAAGGAAATTCGACCATTGCATTACCTTCGTAGTCAGGATTATTAAAATCAGAAGGTGTTCCGTCCTCTTTCTTACTGTAATCGTTTGGGTTTAAGTAATAATCAACTGTGCCGTCGTATCTTAACATGCAAGGCTTGCAATCCTTTACAAACCCAACATCTGCCCAGTCACCATAATCAAACTCACCGGTTTCCAAGTTTACTTTTGCAGGCTTTTTCCCAACAGCATCATATAAATAAGTCACTGCTGTATCCGGATCGGAATTGTTTTGATCAATTCTGATTTCTCAGTTAAAATTTCTATCCCCCTTGAAAACACTGGTGTTTCCAGCGTTTTCGCCACCTCGGTTTGGCCCTTTTCCCTCATTTTTTCCCTTGTGAGAAGAAATGAGGGAAACTTTTTTCAGGCCGTCCCTACAACCTTATCCAGCAGCCTTGCGGAAGTTCGCTTGGCCTCTCTGGTGGCGTGGGCGTAAATGTTCATCGTGGTACTTACATCAGAATGTCCCAGCAACTCCTGCACATCCTTGGGTGCTGCCCCGTGAGAGAGAAGGTTGGTCGTATATGTATGCCTCAACAGATGGAAGTGAAAGTCATCCATATCCCCGATTTTCTTTCGGGAGTATCGGCATACGCTGCTGACCGTTGCCGGGGCTTCATAAGCTCCATCGGGCCGCAGGCAGACGAAGGAAACCTGGGTGTAATCTTCCGGGGGTGTCTCTGTCCGGGGCAAGGAATAGACCTCGTAGTAGGTGCGGTTCTTTTCCTTGACGATGCGATAGTAGTTTTGGGAGTACAACGGCCCGTATTTAATGCTGTTCAGCATTTGCTCCTTTTTGGCTTCCCGCAGGATAGCCGCCAGGGTGTCGCAGAAATCCACAGTACGGATTTTCTTACGCTTTGTGGGGCCGATCTGTGTTTTCTTCCTTACGGAGTCATACCGCATACTCCGGCGAATGGTGAGGCATTGTTCCTTCAGGTCGATGTCCTGCCAGGTCAGCCCGCACACCTCACCGATACGAAGCCCGGCGAAATAGGCGATCTGGATAGGCAGTAACGCGGGATTGTGTTTTTTCTTCAGAAGCTCGTTCAGTGCCAAATACTGCTCATGGGAGATTGTCGGCGTTTCAGCAGGAAGGTCGCCTGTACCATCCTCAGTGAACAGCTCATATTCATCACCTTTAATCCGCTTCACCACATACTGCATCGGATTGAAAGTAATCAGCCGCTTGGGAAAAACCGCAAATCTGAAAGAGTTTTGAAGCACCGCTGAATACTGGCCCAGCGATCCTTTACTCAATGCCTCAACAGTTTTCCCATCAGGGTCTGTCCCTCCGAAGCTCAACAAGTCCATATAGCTTTGCAGATGGTCGGAAGTTACCGTCTTGAGCTTGCGTTTTCCAATGGGATGCTTTTTGATGCGGGAAACAGTGTTGATGTAGGCTGTCACCGTTCCATCACTCAATGAGCCGGGTTTCAGTTCTTCCTCCACCCACATATCCAGCATATCTCCCAAAGTGATGTTCTTGGCCTGCGCCAGAAACATCTTGGTTTCATAGTCCTCCATCGCCTTGCGGAGCAGTGACTCGGTTTCACTCTTGCTTTCCGTTCCCGGAAATTCCTTCTGAACGCGGTTGCCGCTGGCATCCTCTACATAAAAGCGATAGTACCACTTCTTTCCTTTCTTTCTTACAGATCCTTTTGCCATAGCAAACTCCTTTCTATGCTGGCAAACGGAACCGTAGTGATGTGTCACCCTGATTATAGCAAAGGGTGGCCAATCTATCAAACATACCGCTTGCTAAATATCAAAAGTTTCTATGTTCAATCCACTGCAAGGACCTGATTGCGGTCCAGAAGGTCGCGGCCCTCGTTGATCTGCATGAAGCAGCAAATCACATCCACACGGACTATGGACTTACGCCCAATCCGCAAGACCGGGATTTTCCCCCAATCCACAAGGCGGCGGAGGGTGTTGCGTCCAATGCCGGTATAGTCGGCAGCTTCTTCAATCGTCATGCCGATCTTACCAAAGCCCGCAGGCTGAACAGCGGAGTATCTTTCTGTATGAGTACGCCCGGAAGTCCCGGACGGAATATTCGCATAACAAACAGGCGAATTTGAAGTCATAATTGTTCGCCTCCTTCGAGAACAAAAAAAGCAGCCGCGCCGATTTGGTTGGAGCCGTTGTAACATACGGCGCACTTCGGCGCGGCTGCCTTGACTTTTCAGTAACTTCAAGCCCGCTGTATTTGCCACGCATCCCCAGCGGTGGGGATATTACAGGCCGCCCCTGGCAGGGCTGTCATAACTCCGCAGCATCGTTCAAAGCGTGTGCCGCAGGGTTCCCCCTCAAGTCTGTGGGAGGTCGTGAGAAAGTATCTTTAACCCCCGCGCTGTCATCGCGCCCGGAGTGCCTGTCCGGGTCTAAGGTATGCGTTGATCGCTCGGATAGCTTGTCCCATCACCTCCTTGAAGCTATCGTCCTGGCGGCGCACCTTATGTCGCTCATCACGCGGGTTTCGTACCTGCAATACCGTATATTCAGTTGTCATGGTTCTGTGAAGGGTGAGGAAAATGTGTCCTTCACCTATCACATTTTTTAAGGCCGTTTGTTAGCTATTTTTGAGGCCCGCCGCGAACTTTTTTGAAATTTTTTTGATTGCCCTGGCAAGTGAGAGGGAGACGCTGGCCTTCGTCACTCCTTCAAGCCTGGCAATCTCGGTGACAGACTTCCTTTCAGCATAGTACAGCCAGATCCGGCGATACTGCTTTGCGTTCAGAATGGCTTTCAATGCAGCCAGCCGTTTTTCCCGCAAAGCCTTTTCCTCTGCCTGGACATCCGCCTTCAGAAGCTCGGAGAAAAATTCATCCTCGGCAGACTGAACCGCTCCGATCACATCCAGGTAATCATCCAGAGCCACCCGATTATCGTTGAAGCTCCGGCCTTCCTTTTCTGTCTGGTGGTAGTCTGCATCAGACCAGGCTTTCCATTTCAGAAATTCTTCCTCACTGGAAAAGTCCGCGCGGGTGAGCCGGATGCGGCCGCTTACACTTATGTATATAATGCTGTCCTGATCGTGTTTGTTCAGGGCGTATTCGCTTTTCTTATCAAACATACTTGTCCTCCATTTCAATTCAGGGGTTAACGGGTGAATTGAAATGGGGACGGTGGAGATCGGCACCCTACGGAGAACCGCAGGATATGACAAAAAACGCCTGACTGGATATAATCCAGCCAGACGTTATCTGGTGTATTTTGATGCTGCCTTACATCGTATAGTTCATCTTCTTGGGTATAAATCCCCGTTGCCGGGGACGGGCTTTTTTTGGCAGGTAAATTCCTGCCGGATTATGTCGAAACCCTCTGTGCTTCACGGCGGCTCCCTCCTAAAGCCGCCGTATCATTTCAGCACAGGGTCGTCATCCTCATAAGGGCATGGAGAACGGCGGCCTTGAAATGTATTTCAAAACCGCCGCCGGGGTGAAATTGTAAATTGCGCGCACGAAGCTGCCTGCCCTGCAACGGTTTTTTTCTTTCCCCGTTTAGCGGGGCAGGATAGCTTGTCTTATTCGGTTTATTCTTGCTCTTGTGCGGCTGCCTCTTTCAGCCGTGAAAAGCTCTCATCGCTGATAATGTGTTCAATCCGGCAGGCATCGGCCTCCGCAGTTTTGGGGTCAACGCCTGCGGCGATAAGCTGCTCGGTAAAGAAGCAATGGCGTTCATAGATTTTTTCGGCAACCTCGCGGCCCACATCGGTCAGATGGAGAAAGTGATCTTCGTCCATTGTAA
>ERZ894229.330-NODE-330-length-44833-cov-69.4202_pt1 | contig 44833 bp, 40 predicted proteins | sample MGYA00380295_ERZ894229 | MGnify/ENA primary metagenome ERZ894229 (study PRJEB32331, sample SAMN06328479) | human gut metagenome | biome: human gut microbiome; feature: stool | host: Homo sapiens | collected 2014-09-17 ... | reverse complement strand
ACAAATACATAGGGCGGCAAATCCCGGATCGTGTCCAAAAGCCGCTCAACCTGTTCATCCGTCAATGCCTGTCTTTCTTCCTGGGGAACTCCTCCCTTTGCATCCAGGTATATGGTCGGGTCCTCGTCAATCACATGGCTCTCCTTGGCCGCCCGGAAAATGGACTTGCAGAGAATCACCACAGACTTATAAACCGAAGCCGACTTCTTGGAAACAGGTACGAGGGCAAGTTGGATGTCATCCAGGGATACATCAGCCATTCTCTTGTCTCCCAGCCCTCCAATAATGTGCCGCCGCACCTTAGAGGTATAATCTGTCAAGGTGGTGGCCCGAACATGGACGGACTGCATCAGCAGCCACTTCTCACAGTACTCAGCAACCGTAGGCGATCTTCGACGAAACGTAGTACTGTCAATCTGCTCTAACGCCTCCAGTTCCTTGTCATAAAGCTTTTCGGGCGTCTTTGCATAAAGCGCCACTCTGTTTCCATCCGAATCTTCGACTCTGGTTCTATAATATTCAATGCCGTTAAGCACGACCGTACCATATTGAGGAATTGCCCTTTTTCTTTTTGCCAATTCCGTCACCTCCTAAGAATAATGTCCAGCGCTGTACCTTTGTTTTATCAGACATATTAGGTTCCAGCAAGGATACGGAACAGCTCAAGCTCGGACACTTCGCAGCTTGCGGTATGTAGCGCTTTTTTCCACTGGCTTTGCACGATGGGTGCATTTTGCGATATACTCCTGAAGGCCAGCATCTGTAAAGTACACGCAACCATTTTGCACATACTGAACATAGGAAATTAGCCCACTGTTTCGAGCTGCATCCAAAGTGGCAATGCTAATCCCCAGTAATTTGGCAGCCTCTTTCCGCGAAATCAATTTTTCCATAGGTGGTCCCCCTTTCTGTCAAAGATGTGGTTGTTGCTTTCAAAATCACATGAATGCGCTGGCAACCGAAGCTGCCAGCGCATGGTATCTGACTTTGAAAAATTTACTCGCCACATTTGCCACGCACCCCTGGCGATGGGGACATTCCGGTCTCCGCTGGCGCGGCTGTCATAACTCCACAGCGTCGTTTTACTCGTGCGCCGCAGAGTTCCCCCCAAGTCTTTAGGAGGCCGTGAGGAAGTATCTTTAACCCCTATGCAGTCATCGCGCCCTGAAATGCCACTTTCGGGTATCAGGCTGACGTGGATCGCTCGGAACAGTCCTATTCATCACCTCCTGGGGCTGTCCATCTTCGCGGCGTGCCTGATTCGCTCGTACATAGGTTATGTACCGGAAATGCCGTCTATGAAATTGTCAAGCTCCACATTGGGAGAATGTTCTTCCCTCAATGGGTAGGCACTGATACGCTTCATTTGTTAAGTGTTATTCAAAAATTTTTTTATTTTTTTAAATCTTTGTGCAACAGCACTTCTGGAACAATGCCAAAGACGTGCTACATCAATTTGACGATAACCATCCACAAAAAGTAATGTCAATAGCTCCAAATCTTTCTTCGACAGCTTCTTCAATCTCAACAGTAGTTGTTCGTTTTCCACCGAAGCCAACCATCCATATCGCGTTTGATCAATCTTATCAACATCCCATTGATAAGATAACGATGCAAACTTTCGGAACAGCTGTGATTGACCACATACTTCATCATATTGTTCACAAGGTATTGGTTGCGTATGGTTTTGAAAAACCCTTTGACTGCAAAACCATGCCCAGTCATATTCTTTCATGGCAGCAATCTGTTCTTCGCTCATCCCTGCATCACAATACTCAACTTCTAAACGCTTCCATCTACTATCAAACTTCTTTTTCTCATATCCATAATTAAATCCCATTATTAACCTCCTGTAGATTCAATTTGCAAAATTCACCATGCAAACTAAAATCAGGAGGAGATCGACAACGAGAATCTCTGGGTTGTTTTCCATCCCCAGAAACAAAAATGCCAGCTGATCTTAAGGACCAACTGGCATTTTTATTCGCGCACAAAGAAAACGCATTATTAAGATTTTATAAGTACAACAAGTATACCAAGCACAATTCGATACCAACCAAACACCTTAAAATCATGTTTTTTGATAAAGTTCATTAGGAATTTAATTACTAAGACAGATACCGCAAATGCCACAGCCATACCGAGAACAAGAGCGAGCAGTTCTGCACTTGTAAATTCAAACCCGAATTTTAACAGCTTAAAAGCACTTGCTCCAAGCATAGTAGGTACTGCGAGGAAAAAAGTAAACTCTGCTGCTGCCACTCGTGAAACTCCTATGAGTAAAGCACCTATAATCGTTGCTCCCGACCGTGATGTGCCGGGTATAAGTGATAACACTTGAAATGCCCCTATCAAGATTGCTGTTTTATAGCTGATGTCAGAAAGTGCCATAGTAGTAGGAGTACGCTTTTTATTCCAATTTTCTATGAGAATGAATAACAAACCATAAAAGATTAACATGATTGAAATCACAATGGGGGTTTGGAGGTAAGCATCCAAATAATCATCAAATAGAATCCCCATAATAGCTGACGGTACACAAGCTACCGCAACCTTGAACCACAACGAGAAAGTATCCTTTTTAACAATTGACTGTGCTTTGTTCTTAAATTGAAAGGGAAACATCTTGTTCCAAAACATTACAACCACTGCGAGTATAGCTCCAAGTTGAATAACAACAAAAAACATTTCTTTAAATGCTTCGCTCATATTAAGTGTGATAAATTCGTCCACAAGAATCATATGTCCTGTGCTGCTGATAGGTAGCCACTCAGTAATACCCTCAACAATTCCAAGAAAAATAACTTTTAAAATTTCTATAAAATCAAGTACCATTATTTCAAATCCTCCTTTTTAAAATGATGAAAGGTCATAAGAAAACCAACTGCTGATACAAGAATAATAATAGATACAGACAGCAGTGTAGGATAGCCGGTACTCTGAAGTTTACCCTGCACCAAGAAATAGGTGGCTGTCCACGGATACAACGCTCCCCATTCTTGATTTGAAAGTGCGGCACTTCCCATGACAATCACGGCAGAGCCAATCATCGGGGCGACAAATCCTTTTGTTTTCATAGCAACAAACACAAAAGGAGAAACTGTTAAAAACATCAGGATACTGCCAAACAAAAACTTGGGGAGCCATACTATTGCCACTAGTAAGCTATATCCCTCCAATGTAAAGACAGCGTCATATAGCCCACAAACGATAAATATACCTGCCCATGTTACAAGGGTTAGCATAACAATCCAAAGAAGCAGGGTGCAAAATTTTCCAATTAATAGTTTTGTCCTTGAAATGGGTATGGGCAATATGGTTTTGAGGGTGCTTTCTGTGTACTCTCTGCTAAACAAGTAAGCTGCAATTGCCACATATATCATAATGTTTACCAGCAGCATGATATACAGTACACTGTCGCTGTATATGTCAGACAAGGTAAAGATAATCTCCGGCTTATCAAAATGTGTTTGCAAGGCTTCTATTAACATCAAAAGTGGGGTAGATAATACCCCTGCCACACTAATTAGCACCATTTTTGAACGCTTTAGTTTTAATAATTCACAAGAAATAAGATTAAGCAATACCGCCACCTCCAATCAGTTTAGAAAAGTAGTCCTCTAAGTTTTCCTCACTATCATTTATCCTTGTCACGAGCAGTCCATTTCGTGCAAATTCTCGATTGATTTCTCCAACACTTTGGCTAAAGTCATAAATTCTCACCGTACCGTCCTGCACTGTAAAATCCGTCATGTGGTAGTGGTTTTCTAAAATCTTTCCGGCTATCTCACTGTCAGATAAATCAAATTGAATGTATTTTCGATTCCTTTTGTGAAGCTCGGATATATTCACTTCCTCTACTAAATGCCCCTCGTGCATAACGCCGATAATATCTGCTATCTGTTCAATCTCGCTTAAAACATGGCTTGAGATAAAAATGGTAATGCCATGATTGTGACTAAGTTCAGATAAAAATGAGCGTATTTCAACTATTCCAATGGGGTCAAGTCCGTTAATCGGTTCGTCAAGTATTAAAAGCTCCGGCTCGTGCATAATGGCGGCGGCAATACCAAGCCGTTGCTTCATTCCGAGGGAATAATCGGAAAAGACTTTTCTTTTCTCCTTATGCAGCCCCACAACTTCAAGAGCTTTTTCTACTCCACTTTTAGATACTCCCCCTCGCAGTTTAGCGAGAATTTGCAAATTCTCATACCCTGTTAAATTACTGTAAAATCCCGGTGTTTCGATAATAGAGCCTACTTTGCTATAAAGGGTATGGATATTTTCCTTATAGTTTGTGCCAAACAAGCGTACCGTTCCCTCCGTTGGGAAAGCAAGCTGCAACATCATTTTCATTGCTGTGGTTTTGCCTGCTCCGTTTCTGCCGAGCAAACCATAAATTTTGCCCTTTGGCACATGAAGATTTACCTTATCGACAACGGTGGCTGTTCCGTATCGCTTCGTAAGATTTTCTGTTTCAATGATATAATCCATATTTGATTCTCCTTTCCGTGGGTTGCTGTTCTTGTTTTCGCTGACCACAATCTTATTATCCACGAGTATTGCATAGAAGCCAAGAAATCTACCGTCACAATGCCGACACAATAGATGTCAGCACGAAAAAAGCTCCGACACTTATCGTGTCAGAGCCTATTTTAAAGGGTTTATGGCATTTTACTTTGTTTGGGTTTGCTTTATCCAGACAAATATTTTAGCAACAAATAGCAGAAACATAAGGGCGGTTACATAGGGTTGTCTTGCCGCAGCGAAGAAGCAGATAAAAAGCGTACTCAGCACGAGAGAGCATTTTGTGATTATGTTGCTCCATGATTCCTTTTCAAAACAAACACACATCAGTTTCGCTATCCCAAGTGCAATCAAAACAATAAAAACAATCCAATAGATTGCAAGATATATTGGGGTAGTGTCTGTAAATGAAAGTAGATTGACAGAATAAATATATCCGTCAACAAGGTTACCATACAACGGCAAAAGTATAAAAGTAACCGCCATCATATCTAATATTCCATAAATGAAACTGTAAATTTTTTTCAAGTTGGAACGATTTTCAGTTTCGGCAAGTGTAATCAGTTCTTCGCCCGATAGCAGTTCATCTATGGTCACAGAAAAGAATTTAGAAATACACTTGAGCGACTCAATGTTAGGGTAACCCTTGCCGCTTTCCCATTTTGAAATGGCTGTTCTTGATACATATAATTGCTCCGCAAGTTGTTCCTGCGTTAAGTTCTTTCCAGTCCTAAGCTGTTGTAGCTTTTCATTAAATTCCATGATTCTCCTCCTGTTTGTTCCTTGTTTTCATACGTCCATCAACGGGTTTTTCTGCATCTTTTGGTATCATCCATGCACGACCAAATTTTTCAGTTCCGTCAATGCGATTTTCCTCACATAATTTTTGTATCCGTCTTTCCGATATGCCCCATTTTTCAGAAGCGGCTTTCACAGAAATGTAATTCATAATATCAACTTCCTTTCGCAAAGAGTATATAATTATTATATACGGAATGACGAATAATAGCAAGTTTCTCTCCACTAATACGAAATTATACACTACTAAACATAAAATCATACTTCGTTCAAATATCATCACCCGAAATGTACAATGATATAGGATGATATTAAAATGTACCAAGATGAAAGAAAACTTGATTTTAAGCCGTTAGGTATAGCGATAAAAAAAGCTCGGGAAGCAAAAGGGTGGACACAGGAATATCTTGCCCAACTGGTAGACCTTACGCCACGCTCTATTATGTATATAGAGAACAGGGGGCAGCACCCAAGGCTTAACAAATTTTATCTCATTACTACCTTGCTTGACATCTCTGTAGACCAGTTCTTTTTTCCATGCAATGAAGATGGCGACAACAATCGCCGCAAACAAGTTGATGTACTGTTGAATGATATGGAAGAAAAGGAGCTTATCGTGATGGAAGCTACGGCTCAAGGCTTGAAAAAGGCAAGAGAAACTGCGGAATAATTAACGCTGTTTTCGTAAGCCAAGCCAACTGAAAAAAGTGCGACACCTACACAGGCTATCGCACTTTTTAGGTTATTTTTTTATTCTCCACACAAATCATAAAGCTGTTCACATCGGTTTTGAATATCTAAGATTTCTGTTTCGGTTAAACTCCTGCGGTTATGAGTAAGTTGTTGCTCTAAAAAATCACGATAGCCATCAAGTAAGGCATCCCGTAAAAGCTCGGGGGCTTTGCAATGTTCCACACCAAACCATTGCTCATCTTTTTCATCCCAAATCATAACGGTGTATCCTCGCTTAGTGTTCACCACCTCCAAAACACTATCTTTATTTAGGTAATCGTTGAATACTTCTAAAACCTTTTCAAAGGTCATCATTTTATCAGCCCTTTCATATTTTAGGTGCTTATATGTAAGTAGTTTATATACTTATTACGACTATGATAATAAAAGTAAATCATCGTGTAAAGGATACGGATATTGTTTGCGAACAAAAGTGGCAAGCAATGCCGGTGTTAATACACTCGGCCCACAGAGGGAAAAATCCTGACGTGATTTCCCCCTCTGCTTTGCTTGTTGAGGGCAGCGCCCCCAAGCCCCTTTGAACGCAGAATTTCATTCTGCGGCTACGCGTCCGATGGACGCTTATGACCATGACCGGCTTACCGCTGGCCGTGGTCTTTTTCTTGTTCTTTTTTCTGTTCCTCATCCATTTTCAGCAGCCGATCCACATTGGCCTTTGCCGTCAAAAGTTCCCGCATTTCCTCACGGGAACGCCGGTACTCGGCGTAGGTTTTCTTCTTTTCCTCCAGCAGTTTGGCATACTCAGATTGCAGGTCTTTGACCTTGGGCAGCTTCTTCACTCCCATCTCATCAAAGGCATTTTTTGCCGCCTGATGGAGCAGAATTTCTTGCTCATGTTCCTCCCGAAATTTTCGGGAATAACCGGCCTTGCGATAGGCAACATAGGTCTCGCGGGTCTTGGCATAATTAACGATATGGGTACGCAGGACGGCGATCTCTGCCATGCGTTTCTCCGTCGCCTTAATCTGCGCTGACAGCTCATTGTGATGGGCGGTAGCCGCCACCGCTTTTTCTTCCAGCTCTGTATAGTCCAGTAGGTGATGTTCGGTAAGAAAATTCACGGTCTGCGCCATCTGTTTTAAGTTAAAAACCTTGGCCCAGCGTGCATATCCAGCACCTTTCCCGGCCTGCAATTTTGCCTGAATATCCACCAGCAAATTGACCTTGGGTGGCTCCGGCTGCACGGTGGATTTCTTGCGGGGCGTGTGCTGCTTTTCTCCAGCCAGCACCGCACGGATTTCTGTTTCGCTGTACCCGGCTCCCAGCTTGTCATCCATACGGGCTACATTCTTCCAGCCGGGAGCTTTAAGGCGGATTGCTTTCCCGCGCCGAGATACCTCGCAGCCCATCTCGGAAAGCAGTTGCAGAAGTGTGTCAAAGTCTGCTGGCTTTTGCTCCAGCGCCCGGTCAATCATCACCCGTAGCTGTTCCCGATGGGAGGGCTTGGCTTGTTCGCCCAGCCACTTGTTGTAGCTTTTTCCGTGGGGCTTGGGGTTCTCCACAATGGATAGTCCGTTCTCGATACAAATGGTGTCACTTAAACGTCGAACAGCTCTGGTGCTTCCCCAAAAGTTACGGAACTTCCGGTCACAATCCATATTGACCGCCGACCAGATGATGTGATTATGAATATGCGATTTGTCGATGTGGGTGCAGACCACAAAGGAATGATTGCCTTTGGTGAACCGCCTGGCAAATTCTATGCCCAGCCGGTTGGCTTCCTCCGGTGTGATCTCTCCGGGCCTGAACGACTGGCGCACATGGTAGGCGATCACATCATCTGTACCGCGCACTCGTCCGGTGGCGGCAATATACTGCCGCTTTGCCAACAGAAACTCTGCATCAGCAGTGCGGCTGTCACATCCATAGCTGGTAATCAATTTTCCGTTGTCGGTCTTTTGGGGATTTGCCACATAGTCAATAATATCGCTGATGGCACGGCTCTCAGTCCGACCCTTGCCGATATGCAGCGGCATGATGCGTGTGGTTGCCATAAGGGAGACCTCCTTTCCAAAAAAGAAACGGCCTGCATGGTGCAGACCGCTTTTGTTATTCTATTAAATCGTCCTCATCGAGAAAATCAAAATTGTCCTCGATGTCCTCTAACCGCTTCGGAGGAAACCTCATCTCGTATTGTTCTTTTGCCAGCGCACGAACTTCCCGGCGCTTATCTTTCATTCGGTTCTTCAGCCAGGAAATCTGCTCCTTTGATAATCTCCATGGGAGATTCAGCAAGCGGTTTATTGTCATTTGCTCCGCTTGCTTCTCCGGCGGCAAAGAAGCACAGGATTTACAGACGTGCGCCGCATGACCTTTGCCGGAAAATTTTTCATTAGCCTTATATTCTCCGCAGACTTTACAATAATGGCCGTGCTTCTTCATAGGCTCGATTCCTTTTCACTGAGAGCGTATAAACTGCGCACCGCCCCCATGATGATGTTCCACTCCAGATCTGCCGCATAGGAAAATTTTTTGCGGTACGATTCCCAAAGTTTCTGCATAACCGAGCTGTTCTCCACTTCCTCAAAAACTTCGGCAGCTTCTGCAAGATGTCGTTCTGTCCCGCGTTTGTGAGCAGTGGCCCGCAGCGCATCATGGAGAATCTGAGGGTCCAATGTATTCCCATGCAGCTGTTCCAGAATATAAATGTCATAGAAATCTCTCATGCGGGTGTTGGTGGTAGTTCTGGTAATGATCGTTTCCAGCTTTTCGGCCAGAACCGTTTCCAGATTGTACGCCCAAATATCAATGGAGCGATCTTCCAGCATCAGCTTGAAAGAGTAGCGGATCTCCCTGGGGGTAATGGCATCCCCTGTGGAAATGTCAATCTTCAAAGGCGTCACCACACCGTCAAAGGTTGTAGTCATATTTACGCGAATCCCCGGATATTCCGCCTCATCCATAATCTCCGAAATACTTTTCAGCTGGAATTTGACGCCATCATCAAGCGGGACACTCACAATAGCGGAAATCAAATTCTCTATGTCCTCCACATTGACATTGGCTCCTTTTACAGTAGCGTCCAAATCCATCGTGGAACGGGCATCCAGACCAACCATAGCCGCTACCAGCATACCGCCTTTCAGAATAAATTTGTCACGATATTCAGAAAGGGAGATACGCTCCAGAAAACGCTCCATCATGTAGTTCCGCATCAAGAGCTGGGCGTCCGCAGATTTTTTTCTGGAAAGATTGCGGATCAGATCCTTCAACTGCCTTGCTGTTTTTATCATAAAAGCACCTCCAAATACTGCCGCAGAATTTTTTCTACCCGGAACATACCGGCATACCGCATCAATGTCCGCAGGTCTTTGTCTTTTCTTCTGGCATACATCTTTAATGCCCCTTGAAAAGTCTGCATCTCCATGTTGTTCCTGCTGCGGAGCAGGTCGCAGATGGTGCGCTCCAGGTCATAGACAGGAACTGTATGCCCAAATGGTGTCTGAGCCGTTGTCAGGCCCACCCCATGCAGTTCCGCCTTAATGGTGAATACCTGTACGCCCTCTGCTTTCAGCTTGGAGGGATTATATCCGGTCTTGACTGTGACCGTATATTCCAGCGGCTCGCGGTCTGTCAGATCGTGAAAAAATAAAGCTGTCTCATGGGAAAACACTGCCTGTTCGACCCGCAGATGAAGTAAGTACATGGCATCGACCCAGGCATCCTTGGAAAGATAAATTCCATGCGCGACCCGCTCCAATTCCCGTGAGTGCACATAATCATAAAAAACAGGCTTAGAAATACCAGCAGATACTACTTGAGCTGTTCGCAGCATCCCATCCTGTGTTTCCAGCAGCTGATCCAGCTGTTCAAATTGTCCCACCGTACCACTTCCTTTCACACTAATATTATAAGCAATATTAGTTCAAAAGTAAAGTGATGAAAATTCGGCATAATTTTACCGACAGCTTAACGTTCAACAGTTTTGGAAATATGAAGTGGCAGCAAAATAGACAACCTCAGCTGCCCATTTCATCACGATATGAAATAATCTGCTTCTTTTTCTGTTTGGCACACCGTAACGTTGTGGCTGCTCCGCCCCAATCATGGAGAACATAGGCCACCACTACATCGGCGGACTCTACCATCCAGCGATTTCTATGAGAAATCGAAAAACGGCGCGGTACGTTTTCCAGCGGTGGATACACGGTACTGTCATAGCCAGAAACATCCCGGCCAGTGTTCAAATATGCCAATACAAGAACCAGCTCGATTTGCGGATACTTTTTCTTTTGTTCCCGTAAAATAGACGCTGCTAAACTGTCGAACTCTCCATATCCTCCAAGATAAAAAGTTGTTGCTCCTTGCTCAATTAGGTCTTGTGTTACATTGCGAAGCCAATTCGCAATATTGTCTGCCTTTGTGATTTGCGAATGGCCACAAAAAGTTACGTTCATACGATGGCACCCCTATTACCATCATACTGCAAATAGCTCTATTAGTACAGGTACAGGGACCAATTTTAGCAAAACTGCCCATATACTAAATATAGTACAGTCACAGGGGCGGTGTATAGAATGAAGCTAAACGAGGCGGTAAGCAAACGTCTGTTAGAATTACTAGATGAAAGAAAAATGACACAATATCAACTGTATATGAAAAGCGGTGTTCCCAAGTCTACGATTGGAAATGTCATCAACTGCTCGTATGATTCGGTTAAGCTACGGATCATTCATGAGATGTGCCAAGGAATGGGGATTGGGATAGATACCTTTTTTGCATCGCCGCTTTTTCAAGAAGATAACCTAGAACCATAAAACCTCCGACGAAATTCGTCGGAGGTTTTCATATTATCCATAAACCAAATCTTGAATGATAAACTTCAAGTCCTGTACCTTGCCCAGTAGCCAGATTGCAGCCATTGGCAAACCATAGGGACTAATGAGAAATGCTATCACCAGCAGGATAATGCCGTTTTGCAAGGAGTAAGTAATCAGAACTGCCACACCCAGCAGGGCAACCACCATGCTGATAAGCCCCAGCACCAAACCGGAGACATAGACAATCCCCACACAAATCCAGACGAACAGGGTCAGCGACAGAATCACCGGAGCCATTAAAATCTTCAACGGCAGTTTCAGAATGAACCAGATCGCCCTCATTTTTCTTCCTCCTTCCATCGTTCCCGAAAGCTCTGACAGAGAATTTCTGCCTGTCTTTCATCTTCTTCCGTCACTTCTCGGCATCCTTTGGTTAGCCGCAGTTCCTCATAGCTGCGATAATCGGATAACAGCACCTCGAATAGTTCGTCCGGTGTCCGGCTGAGAAGTCCATCCACACAGTAGCGGGAATCTCCATTCCATGTGACGCGGAGATAACCTTCTCGACAAGGGAGGACTTCTTCCTCTAGATCACAGTCCAAATACTCACGAAAAATCTCCAACACCTTCTCAAAGGTTTTCATCTATTCTCAACTCCTTTGCGGCAATCTGTTTTCTACCCATATTATCCTTCCAACATTTCAAAAAGACAAGGATATGGGCAAAAGAAAAAACGGAGGAAGGCGCGGCGAAAAGAACGCCGTTCCTCCCTCCGCAGTTGGGGCATATATCCCTGTTACGAAAGCCTGGAAAGCTGGGTTAGGATTTCTTTCACGCCCTCCCATAACTGCTCCTGCCGTTGGGCTATATCCTCCAGGTCAGCATCATAAATCCGCCCCGTTTCATGTACCCGTCGGGTGAGCTGGTTCAGGTTATTGCTGCTTCGGCGCAACAGGGATACCAGTTCCTTCAGCTCCGGCAAGTCCAGCTGTACCACATAGCCGTCCACAGCCATCTTCCGCAGATAGGCGCTCAGGTTTTTTGTTCCGAACTGTGCCATTTTCTGCTGGATCGCTTCCATCTCCGCATCGGAAACCCAAAACAGGACCGGCACATCCCGTTTACGCTTTTTGGCGCTCATCGTTCCGGCTCCTGTTTCTTCGATAAAGCAGGCTTGTGGGTGGTAGGCTCCTGTTTGAGCTTTTGCAAGACAGAGCCTTTCTCCGGTTCCTGAAGCGTTTTTCGTGCCTGCCGTGTAAACAGATCGGTCAGACCAAGATTGACCTCATCCACAACCAGATAAGCACAGTGGCGCGAAGTGCCGCTGTCCTCCGGCATGGGAATGGTCTTTGCCCAGGCTTTGTTGTCACGGGAAACGCGACCGTCGCTGTCCTTATGCTGGATGGTGTTGGCAAGGATGAACTGTACTCGTTCCGACCCGAACTTTTCCAGCACCGCCTTAACCGCAGACTCCGTATCCAGTCGGTTATCCGCATAGTGGGCGCTGATGGCGTGTTCAATGGCCTCTTTACAGTCAAAGTTTGCCTGATAAGAGCGGTTATATTGTGCCATCTCCCCATGCTGGGACGCATAGGCGGCAGAATGGAGATAGAGAGGGATGGACCGCTGTTCTTCCAAAACCTTACACACATCATCCGCTCGGTTTTCAATGCTGTCCCGGATCACATCCATGTAGCCGGTCTCCAGCTTCTCAAAGTGACGGTACACATCGGCCAGCGGTGTAGGCGAATCCAAAAGCGCCTGGGCCTGGGCATCGGTCAGCTCCAAGTCCTCCATCGCCATCACAATGTCCTCCCGGACGGTGTACTCATAGGTATGGTGCAGGATTTCCTCCGGGGGCTGGCTTTTCAGCCAGTCCCGGTATTTGTCCTGTTCAGCGGCCATCTTCTCATAAAGGGCCGTATTCAGATCGTTGGTATTCATGTTATCGCACCTCCTCATGTTGTTTCGGTTTCTTTTCAGGGCTACGGGGTGGCACCGGGCGCTTCAAGCTGTCCAGCACCGAAGGCCGTGCGCTCTTGGCAACCACAGTTTCCGGCTGGGCATGGCCCTTGCCGTCAATGTTCAGCAGCGTGTCCAGTTCCACCAGACGGGCGGACTTGACTCGCAGATCATCCTCAAAGGGAAACGGCTTTCCGATTTCCTCTTTGGCTGCGGCCTGCTGTTGGTAAAGGTTGTCCAGCTGGTTTTTCACGGCTTCCAAACGCTGAGGCATTTGAGCCAGTGCATTGTCGATACGGGTGAGGTTTCCGCGCGGGTCTGTGCCGAGGCTTGCCCGGTGGGTCATCTGGCCTTTCAACAGGAGCGTATATTCCTGTTTCCAAGCGGAAAACTCCACGGACATAGTAAAGCCCCGATAGCTGCCGATCTGCACCGGTTCGGAGCCTTTGACCTCCTTACAGGCGTCTAGCAAGGCTGCACCGGCGTTTTCTTTGTCAGTCAGCACATCGCCCCGGATCTCCATTCCAGCAAAGCCATCCTCCGGGTGAGGATGGGCGGCCAGGGTCTCCAGATCCGCTTCAAAGCCTTTAATAAACCCCTTGTTAGTTTCGATTTCCTGGGGGAAGTATTTGAGCAACTGATCCTCCAGGCGGTACTGCTTGCTCTGATGGTCAGCTTTCATCAGCTTCAGACGCGCAACCTCCACATCCAAATCCATGCGCTCCTTGATACGGGGGTCTCCGGCGCACAGGGCCTTGATCTCGGCAAAGGACAGCGCCGTTTCGTCCACATCATCGCAGGAGCGGACCGGGCTTTTGCTGGTCATGATTTGCGAAATGAATTTCTGTTTGTTCTCCACCGTCTGCCACAGGTAGGCATCGAAAGTTCCCTCGGTAACATAGCGGTACACATGGACCAGCGGATTCTGGTTGCCCTGGCGCTCGATACGGCCCTTGCGCTGGGCAAGGTCTCCCGGACGCCACGGACAATCCAGGTCATGGAGCGCCACAAGCCGGTCCTGCACATTGGTGCCAGCGCCCATTTTGGAGGTGCTGCCCAGCAGGACGCGCACCTGCCCAGTGCGAACCTTGGAAAACAGTTCTTTCTTCTGCACCTCGGTCTTGGCTTCGTGGATAAAAGCAATCTGCTCGGCGGGCATTCCCTGGGCGATGAGCTTCTGGCGGATGTCCTCATAGATGGTAAAGGCAGGCTCAGGCTCATCCAACGGCACAGCCTGTTCCAGCGCATGAAGTGTGGGATTATCCAGCTGTTTGGCTGCCTTTTTGGAGGGGGCTGCCTGGGGCGTGGAAATGTCGCAGAATACCAGCTGGGTCAGCTTGTCAGCCTCGCCGTCCCGCCAGATCTGCATGATATTACCCACACACTGATTGACCTTGGTGCCGGGTTCATCCGGCAGCAGCTGGTTGATGATACGCTGGTCCAGACCCAGCTTGCGGCCATCGCCGGTAATCTTGAGCATATTGTCCTCTGAGGGGTCAACGCTGCCGCTGTGTACCCTGGAGGCGCGCTCGGAGAGAACCTGCACCATCTCTTTTTGGTGTTCAGTAGGCTGGGCCACGATGTTGTGGTATTCCACCTCCGGGGTGGGCAAGTTCAGCTGATCGGCGGTTTTGATGTCGGCAACTTCACGGAACAAGTTCATCAGCTCCGGGAGGTTGAAAAACTTGCTGAATCTCGTTCTTGCCCGGTAGCCGGTGCCTTCCGGTGCCAGCTCCAGCGCCGTGACGGTTTCTCCGAAGCGGCTGGCCCAGCAGTCGAAGTGGGTCATGTTCAGCTCTTGCAGGCGGTCATACTGGAGATACCGCTGCATGGTGTAAAGTTCGGTCATGCTGTTCGATACGGGGGTGCCAGTGGCGAAAATCACACCACGGTTTCCGGTCAGTTCATCCATATAGCGACACTTTGCAAACATATCGCTGGACTTTTGGGCATCGCTTGTGGAGAGACCTGCCACATTCCGCATCTTGGTGTATAAAAACAGGTTTTTATAGTTATGCGCCTCATCGACGAACAGGCGGTCCACACCCAACTGCTCGAATGTTACCACATCGTCCTTGCGGCTCTCGGCCTGCAATTTCTCCAGCCGGGCTTCCAGGGACTTCTTGGTGCGTTCCAACTGCTTGACCGTGAAACGCTCACCGCCGCTGTACTTCACCTCGGCAATGCCCTCGGTGATCTCGTCGATCTGCTCCTGAAGGAGCCGTTCCTGACGCTCTCGGCTGATGGGGATTTTCTCAAACTGGCTGTGTCCCATGATGATGGCGTCATAATCGCCGGTGGCAATGCGGGCGCAGAACTTCTTGCGGTTGTGGGTCTCAAAGTCCTTTTTGGTGGTGACAAGAATGTTGGCGGAAGGATAGAGCCGCAGAAACTCCGACGCCCATTGTTCGGTCAGATGGTTCGGCACCACAAAGAGGGATTTCTGACACAAGCCCAGGCGCTTACTCTCCATGGCGGCAGCCACCATTTCAAAGGTTTTGCCAGCGCCTACCTCGTGTGCCAGCAGCGTATTGCCGCCGTACAGCACATGAGCGATAGCGTTTTTCTGGTGTTCCCGCAAGGTGATGGCCGGGTTCATACCACCGAAAGTAATGTGTCCGCCGTCGTATTCACGGGGACGGGTGGAGTTCATTTCCTCATTGTACTGGCGGACCAGAGCTTGGCGGCGGTCCGGGTCTTTCCAAATCCAGTCTTTGAAAGCGTCCCGGATCGCTTGCTGCTTTTGGGCGGCCAGGGTGGTCTCTTTGGCATTCAACACCCGGCGCTCTTTGCCGTCTGCATCCTCTATGGTGTCGTAGATACGGACATCCCGCAGGTTCAGGCTGTCCTCCAGAATCTTGTAGGCATTGGCACGGCTGGTTCCGTAGGTGGTATAGGCTGCCACATTGTTCTGGCTTACAGAGCTTTTGCCGGTGATCTGCCACTCAGCGGTGAAAGAAGAATAGTTGACCTCGATATTGCGCTGGAGATAAAACGGCGTGTCGAAGGTCTCATACATAAACTGCTGGATGTACTCTTTGTCGATCCAGGTAGCGCCCAGGCGCACCTCAATCTCCGACGCATCCAGGTCTTTGGGCTGGGCAGCGGTAAGGGCCTCCACATTGACTGCAAAGGAAGGGTCCTGCTGTGCGGCCCGCTGTGCCTGACGCAGCTTGCGCCGCACATTGCCGGACAGGTATTCGTCGGCTGTTACATAATGGGGAGTGCCGTCTTTCTCCAACTGCCCAGGTACACGGAAGATCACGCCTTTTAGCTCGGCGGCCAGTTCGTCGCCGGTCTTGCCGGTCAACTCCGCCATATACGCCATATCGACAAAGGCTTTTTCGGAAATTGATACGGCCAGAGCTTCACTTGCGGTATCCACAGTGTCCACCGCCTTGTGGGGCTTGATGGTGCGCTTGGTGAACATATCCGCCTTGCGCTCCAGCTTGCCGTCCTCGTCAATGACTTCCAGCGCGCAGAGCAGATAGTAGCTGGAATCATCAGCAAAGGCCAGCCGGTTCGCCCGGTCATTGATAAGACCATATTTTGCAGAGAAGCTGTCATAGAGCCGGTTCAGTTCGGCCTGTTTGTCCTGGATGGCGCTGTCCGGTGTGGCGGCGTCCATTTGCAGATCAATGAGCTGCTGGACACATTCTCGCAGACCCACCAGTCCTTTCACACGGGCTTCGGCGGTGGCATTCAGGTCAGGCCGTACCATACAGCTGTTTTCACGGTAATACACATCGCCGTCCACAACGGTGTAGGAGTAATTTTTCACATTGGGGTCAGCAGGGATAGAAGTGTCGATGGCTTCGCCCTCGCCCAGCTCCGGCAGCTCGGCCTCCTGGTAGGTGCCGCGAATGTACTTCACGGCATCATGCAGCTGATCGGCAAGCTCCAGCCCCTCGATGGGGTTCACGGTGTAGTCCATGCCGTGGGCGGTGCTTTCCGGTTCCTGTCGGCCCAGCACCATTTCCGGGTGGTCCAGGAAATAGCGGTTGATGGCAAAGCCGTCCTCGGTCTGCCCGGTCTGCGTCCACTCCGGCACGATGTCCAACGGACGGTCACGCTTTTGCAGGAAGATGATGTCCGAAACGACCTCGGCACCTGCGTTCTTTTTGAAAGCGTCATTGGGCAGACGGATGGCCCCCAGCAGTTCGGCGCGCTGAGCAAGATACCGGCGCACGGTGGAATCCTTGGCGTCCATCGTGTAGCGGCTGGTGACAAAGGCCACCACGCCACCGGGACGAACCTGATCCAGAGCCTTGGCGAAAAAGTAGTTGTGAATGCTGAAATTCAGCTTGTCATAGGCTTTATCCCGAACCTGATACTGGCCAAACGGTACATTACCCACCGCCAGATCGTAGAAATCCCGCCTGTCGGTGGTCTCAAACCCTGCCACGGTGATGTCGGCCTTGGGGTAGAGCTGCTGGGCAATACGCCCGCTGATGGAATCCAGCTCCACGCCGTAAAGACGGCTGTTTCGCATTTCCTCCGGCAGCATACCGAAGAAATTGCCTACACCACAGGACGGCTCCAGGATGTTGCCGGTCTCAAATCCCATGCGGCCCACAGCCTCGTAAATCGCTTTGATGACCGTAGGGCTGGTGTAGTGCGCGTTGAGGGTGGAACCTCTGGCAGCAGCGTATTCCTCCGGGGTCAGCAGTTCCTTCAGCTGGGCATATTCCTTGCTCCAGCTTTCCTTGTCGGGGTCAAAGGCATCGGCAAGGCCGCCCCAGCCCACATACCGAGAAAGGATTTTCTGCTGTTCCGGCGTTGCCTGCTCGGTGGTTTCCTCCAGGTATTTCAGCAGCTTGATTGCCTCGACATTGGCCTGGAACTTAGCCTTGGGGCCGCCTTCGCCCAGGTGATCGTCAGTGATACGGAAATTCTCGGCGGTGCGACGCAGATTGGCCTTGTATTCCTCATAAGAGGCTTCCTCGGCAGCTTTGACATTGGGGAAGGTCTGCCACTCGCCGTTTACCTGAATGGAAACGGGGTGTTCGTCCAGTACCTCATCCAGAGTCTTTTCCGGCTCGACAGCAGGCGTGGGCGGCTCCGGCTCATTGGTTCGCAGGGTCTGAACAACCACATCATAGGGCAGATTGTTCTTATCGCCCGGATAGACAGCCACAGTCTCGGCTTGGAAGGCCGGGGTTTCGGCAGCCGGTTCGGGGCGTTCCTGCTCAAAACCGTCCAACTGACGGGCATACATCCCGCGCAGCAAAGGCGCAACCTCGCTCCACTGGAAGAACAGCATGGCCAGACGCTTTTCATCTGCATCCAGCACTTCCAGCTCGATACCTTCCGGCATCGTGCGGTAATCGGCGGTCTCGCCGGTCTCCAGCTCCATCGTTTCCACGATGTTGGGATAGGCCCGGCTCAGCCACAAGGCTACCTCCTGGTTACTCTTGCCGTTGCGAAGAAGCTCGGAAAGCTCCGCCTTGTCCGCCTCACCAATCAGGCCATGGGCCAGCACATCCCGAAGGTCCTGGTCCACCGTATCCAGATTTGCAGGCAGGAATTCGGTATAGAAGTCGTTGCGGTTATCCTCCCGCAAAAGCTGCTCAAACCGTTCCCGGCTCTCAGCCCGGTAGATGGGATAGCTCATGCCGGTGGGCAGCAGCTGCACCGTGTCATCCCGCAGCTCTGTGATCTGATGGGGCCGGTCATCCAGATAGACAATATCACCCACATTGTAAGGAGGAACCGCTGGATCGTAGGAGGTTCGCTCCCGGAGTGTGCCACGAGCCGCAGCGTATTCCTCATCTGAAACCAGAACACGCAAATTATGGGGAGAAGGCTGTTCCGGCTCATCTGCCGGGACGCTCTCTCTGGATATGGCCTCCACATCCGCCATAACACGCTGGATGAATGGGTCATTATCCAGTTTTTCCTCATCCACCAGTTCACCATTCACAATGCCGCGCTCGGCCAAAGCCTCCCGAATGGCGATGGGGTCGATGTTGTCGAACCGGTCCTGTTCCGCTTCGGTGTAGAACCGGTCCTCCTTGATAAGCTGAGCGATCCGGCGCTGTACCTTGGGCCAGGGCAGCACCGTTCCTTCGGGGCTTTCCGGGCGAACCGAAAACGGGGTTTTGCCATCGCCGCCGTCAAACTCATGGGCCAGCCATGCAGCGGTATCTTTTTCCCGCCCATGTTTCTCCATGTAACGGACAACGGCGTGTTTACTTTCGATTTTGCCGTTCCAGTCCTGGATAGCCTTGTCGATGTCATTGTCCGTGAGAGGGTGCAGCAGCTCATGGAGCTTGGGATAGGTCTCGTCGATGATTTCTCGATGAAGGCGCTGGCGGAACTCCGGTGTGTCGGAATAGAGGCGGAGCAGCTCCATGTTGCCAGATCCCAGGACAGCACGGCGAATAGCGGCATTGCCCTCGATCACGGCGTTCTCATGGTCACTGTGACCGCAGGCATTGCGATATGGCACATCTTCCATAACAGCGGCAAGTACAATGGGCTTGTATTGCTCATGCAGTTCTCGAATCGTAGGGGCTGCGGCTGCTTCGGTCTCCTGAAATACTCTGGTCCCGTCTGCGCCAAACTCCGCTTCCTGGGCATTGATGTGCTGTTCCGCCTCATGGTCGATAGAGGGCATGGAATACTCCTGCCGCTCCCTGCCGCCCTTCGGGACAGCGGAAATGGTCACATCATGCTTATCCCGCAGCTGTTCCACAACCTGCTCCAGCCGGTTTGCCGGAAAGCCGCACATTTCCACACGGCCACCGCCGGGGATAGCGCGGGTCGTGAGATTGAGGTCCAGTTCCGCAGCAGCAGTTTTGGCGTCCTCACCGTACAGCTCAAAAAAATCCCCCATTTGGTAGAGGATTATATCATCCGGGTGGCGCTCCTTGACGCCGTTGTATTCCCACACAGCCGGGTCCGGCTGCTGGGCTTGCAGGGCATCTTCTTCCGCCAGGGCCTTTTCTGCCTGGATTTTGTCATACTCCGCCTGTTCCTGTTCTGTGAGATAGCGTCCCTTCTGGATCAGGTCGGTAATCCGTTTGGCGACTTTCTCCCAGGTGAAATGCACATCCGGGCAGCCGTCTTTTTTGTAGTGCAGACCTTTTCCGTCGTGGCTTTCATCGCTTTTCATTGCACCGGACAGGGCATGGGAGTGACCGCCAATACCATACTTATGTTTGAGAAAATCCACCTTTTCCTTATCCGTATGGGGTTCCTGGAAAAAGGTGAAAACTCGGCCCTTACCGCCCTCAAATCCGCTGCCTCTGGTCATGGCGGCGTCGATCTCGTCCTCAGAGATAAACTGCTTGACCGAAGGTACTTCCGTCAACTGAGAGGTAAAGGTGGTGCGAGGCAAGGACAGATCTTGCAGGTTCTCCCAAATTTCTTTGGGTTTATGGTAGTGGAAGCGCAGCAAATCCCGATCCTGCTGGTAGGCCGTCCAGAAGGCAGCATATTCTTCCGCAAGGTTCTGGCGAAACTCCGGGCTTTTCAGCTGTTCGGTGAGCCATGCAGATTCCTCCGGGAAACCGCGCCCCGGATTGTTGGAAAGGATGGGCAGATACCCAGCTTCTCTGGCTTCCTCGCTGAAATCGTGGTACAGATTCCAGAACTTTTCCGCGAGGAGGGAGCGTTCATAGCCCGCAGCCTCAGCCAGCTCCACATTGGTGGCAAACTGGCCGTCCTGCAAAAGCTGGCCGATACGCTCAGCGGCACTCTCCCAGGAAATGACCTGGGCGGACTTATCGTAACGGGCAGTTTTGCCGTGGGAAAGATGGATTCCATCCTCGGCATACCATGCAGTGATGCTGCCAATCCCGTTGCCGCCATGGTACAGGGTTTTCAGGGTGTCTGCGATCTCGGTGGTGGACTTCTGCTCCTCAAAGGCCGCGACAATGCGCTCTCTCTGGCGATAGGTGTTGCCGCCCAGCCGCAGCACATGGTCGATGTCAGCCTGGGCAAAAGAAAAAGCAGAGGATGTTTTCACATTCTCTGCTTCATCTATGATTCTGATTTGTTCTGCTTCGGAGAGGAAGAAACTCAGCTGTGAATAAGCTCCGCCATCAGAATCTCCTCGGCCTGTGCTTTGCAGGTGTTCATCAGGCCCACCCAGCGCATCGGGTCGCTGGCTTTCAGCTGCTCCGTCGCGCCCGCGTCTTTCGCCAGCTGGGGCATCATCTGCTCCAGACGGCTCTGCGCTGTCTCGTCGATCTCGATGAGGTGCGGGTACAGCTTCTCGGTCAGCAGCAGCTGATTGTAAATCAGGGGCCGGTGTTCCTTCAGGTACGCTTTCCGCATCCTGCCGTACTTGCCCAGGGGCTTCTCCGGCTGTTCGGTCAGCTTCAGGTCGGGAATCTGATAATCTCCGTTCATCGTGTAAGTCAGGCTGTTCTCCATGTGTAACGCTCCTTTCCGCGAGTTGCTCGCGCTCATAGATCTGGATGGTGACGCCGATCTGCCGCAAAACCTGCTGGTTAATCTGGCTGACCGCCGCGCCCAACGCCCCAACCGTGGCCGGGGTATTGAAATCGAAAATCGGCATGAAGTCCTCATGCTGGAAATATTGTTCCGTATCCAGCCCACAGCGAGACATCAGGGCATAGGCGATACTGACGGTGGCGGCGGACTTAAATTGGACTTCGATGTTGTAATCATCGTACTCCGCCAGGAACGAACCGTCAACGATATAGCGGAAATCTCTCTGATGATCGTCCCAATACTCACTCGCCAGCTTTCCGGCTACATCCGTGAGCTGCTGGGCGAGATTGTCACCGGCAACGCCGTAGTTTTGCTCCAGCATGGCCGACACAGGCCCAATGTGCTGTTCTTCCAGCTGCCACAACCAGGGTGTACGGGAATGTTCACGGGTGCCGGTATCGGAAATATCGAACACATAGCGCAGGCGAAGCTTGTCGCCGGAATCGTCCACCAGGGCAATACCCTTGGAGCCACGGCGCACATACCGTCCCATTTTTTCATTCCACAGGTCATACTCGGCGCAGGCGGTGGCATCCGGGCGCTGGGCGTAAATCATCATTTGCTCGTGGAATGGGTATTTATAAAGGCGGGCGGCGGTGGTGAGAAAAGCCGTCCACTCCTTCCAGCTGCCTACAAGCTGGGTCGATACCTGTTCGGCCATCTGCCGGTAAAATTCAGCTTTGGATGGCATGGTTTTCTGTCCTCCCTTCATGTTGAATAGAAATGGGACGGCATATCAGGCCGTCCCATCAGGTCTTTATGTGTGTTTTTTACTCGTCGAAATCTGGGTACAGCTCCAGTTCGGCAAACTCGGTGTCGTTCATAGCTTGGAGTTTACCCAGGGCGCTGTCCGTCAGTTCCCGCAGCTCGGCTTCCTCCGGCGAAAGCTCACCGCGCATCTCCGTCAGAGCGTCGATCAGCCCGGTGCGGCTGCCGGTGTTGTAGATGCAAAGAAGGTTCGTTTCCTCAAAGGTGAAGTTGTTCATATCAAAGCTCCCTTTCCGCGCTCTTTTTTTGCGCTGTCTTTTTGTGTTCCGTCTTGGGCTGGCTTTTCAGCTGCTCCATTACGGACTTTTTCTTTTCCCGTTCCTCTCGATGGACGGCTGCTGCCAAGTCCATAAGAGAAATGGGCTGACCACTGCGGGCCTGTTGTTCCAGCTGGGCCACTGTCGGCTCCTTTGGGCCGTTATTGATGATACCGTCGATCATGCCGTAATCATCTTCCACCGTCATTTCCGCATTTCTCAGCGAATTTTCCGGCAAGAAACCTTGCACCTGGGTGAAACCAACACTGTCGCAGTAATGACAGGATACCTGACCATTCTGCTTGATGGCAACGATGTCACTGACGCTCATAGACGGGCTGTGAAAATCCACCGGCTTTTGCAGATTGAACTGCTCATACAGCCTTTCCAGCTGCTCCATAGTGCTGCCGGAACCGTCCAGAGGGGCGGTATAGATAAGGTCATAGTTACTCCGCTCTACGGACAGATTGTGCGATTGCAGCCAATCCAGATTCATAAAACGCACATTCTGCGGGTCATCCTTGCTCACCTGATAAATAGCAAAACAATTTCCCTCATGGGAAAGAAACGCCTGTTCCCGTTCCAACTGCCGATCCTGTCGTTCCAAAACTTTTTCGTGAAAGTCCGGGCTTTGCTCCCATTCCTCGCGGGACACAGCAAAGATACCGTCATGGGCGTCCAGGTCGGCAGTGTCAAAGGCCATTTCCGGGTTTTCACCCTCCTGGACGATATAAACGGTCAGGTCTCGCTCCATCAGCTCATAGGCTCGCTCTTTGGAGAGGGGCAGAAGGTCACCGTCCAGGTAGCCGCATTTCTCCAGATCATCCTGAGTCAGTGCCGGGTCCGGCATGGGATACTCGTCCAACGCCTGCTCCTGGGCATCCGGCAGCTGGGTGGCGGCAGCTTCTGTGGTCTGCTGGCTGACCTGTTCCTGCATCTGGTGGTAAGCCGCCTCCTGCAAAGTCTCGATCATGGACAGCGGCGCATACTTGATGGACTTGCCGCCCATCCCCAGGTCCTCGCAGATATGGCTAACCGCTGTGGAACGGCCCATATCCGGCCCGTCCAACTGGCCGCCGTCCATCTGCTTCATGGTTGCCACATCGTAGAGCGTGTAGTCCCAGCCGGTGTCGCAGGGCTGAACATGAAGGTAGCTGGTATCATCCAGCACCAACAGGGCCTCCCGGTACTCGGCGCTGGGCTGGACACTTTCGGTATTTTCCGGCTCGGTCAGCTGTTCCGGTTCAGTCATCGGCACCAGCTGATCCAAGCGTCCCATAAGCTCGGCAGCTTTTTGGGTGGTTTCATCCGGTTCATCCTCGTTCACGATATTCTGGAGCCATTCGCGTACACCGCTGGCATCTCCGCTTCGGAGTGTGGCAGTCAGTTCGTGCAGTGCGTCCTCACGGCTATCTGCATTGTTCCGATACTCATAAGGGTCATAATCGAAAGTGAACTGGTCGATGTCTGCTGCCAGCTGCTCGATAGAGTCCTGCTGCGGTTCCGTGGCGGCAGTCAGGTCAATGCCGCGCTCCTTGCAGATTTCCTTGTAGTTGCGCTCGATGTCGTTAATCAGCTCGCAGGAAGTCTTGTTGATGGTCTCCAGGCTGGCCCGCAGCTCCTTCAGCTCCTTGTCCTTGGACCAGGAAGCGATGTAGCCGAAGCTGTTCTCGCCAGTCTGGATACCGAAATACTGGCAGACTGCATAGGAGATGCTCTCGGCCTCCACTTCCTCGGTGTTGCGGTTCTTGGCGGCCTGTTTCACCGCCGTCAGATCTTCCTCCACTTCCAACCGCCACTCAAACCGATTCTCGTCCACATAGCGCCAGCCTTCCTCGGCGGCGGCCTGTTCCGCCTCTGCTTCGGTGGCGAAGTCCAGGCGATAATCGTGCTTGACACCGCCCTCACTCACCATCACGATCTTCCAGGTCGGCTCCGCTTCATACTTTTTGGGGTCGTGGAGCTTGCTGTGCGCGGTCTCATGGACAGCGGCGGAAACAGTCTGCACCTCGCTCATGCCTTCCCGGATGGCGATCCGCTGCTGGTCAGAGGAGAAATAGCCGTCCATGTTCTCGGCCATCGGCTCAAACTCGATGGGAACCGGAGCCGAGCGGCGCAGAGCTTCCATGAAAGCCTCATAGTGCGGCACCGTCCCGGACAGGCTGGAGGCCAGCTCTGGCAGGGGCTTTCCGTCCGTCTGGCTCACATCGAACACCTTCACCGGACGGAACATGGGGATTTCAATTTCTTTTTCCTCCATGACCGCCTTGCCATCCGCGTCCAGGATGGGTGCATGAGTATCCGGGTCGCGCTTCATTTCCTCGATCTTCTTTTTGTAGGGCGTGGGGGCAATGATGGTGATACCATGCTCACCCTTTTTCACATGGCGCTCAAACTGATTTTTCCACTTGTTGAACCCGGCCACCAGGGTGGCGTCCGGGCGCTGCATATAGATGAGCATGGTGTTGTTGACGGAGTAGCGGTGGAACTTGGACATGACGGACAGATAGCGCATATACTTCTCGCTCTCAAACAGTTCCTTGATACCCTGTTCAATGCCCGCTGTGATCTCTTGTAACCGTTCTCGATTGGTGGTCTTATCAGCCATGAATTTCACTCTCCTTTCCAATTTGGCTATTTCTGATTGATGTTCGGCAATCCACAGCTTTTGCTCCTCCGGGCTGTTCTCCAGAAAAAAATCCAGCAGATAGCCCACATAGTCCTTTTTCTGGATTGCCTCCATGAATCGGGGATGTGGATTTTCCTCCGGTGTTTTGGGTGTGTAGTCCGTTTCCCACTTGCGGAGCAAATGAAAGTAGTCGGCCAGGACACGAAAGGCATGGTCTCGGTCCTCCTTGAATTTCTGCGCCTCGGATTTCTGGCGGACATGGCGTCGCCGGGGAGGGGCCTGACTGTCATAAGCCAGGCCAAAATCCTGGGCCAGCTTCTCGGCGGCCTCTTTGGGGGACAGATTGTAGAGCCTCGCTGTGAAGTCAATCACATCGCCGGTGGCTCCGCAGCCAAAGCAATAAAAATATTCCTCGTTCAGCTTCATGCTGGGATTTTTGTCATCGTGGAAGGGACAACAGGCCATGCCGCTCCGGTTGACCTCGATTCCGTACATCTGCGCTGCTTCTCGGACGGTGATGGACTGCTTGACAGCCTCAAAGACACTTTCAGCCATGCTTACTCATTGCCTTTCTTGGGGGTGGGCGGCCTGTATCCGGCAGCCTTGGCCAGTTCACTGGCTGCCTTACGGCGCTCGGCGCTGTAAGGTTCCCGGACGGACACACAGCGTTTGGGAACGAGAAAGGTCTGGCGGTCCTTTTTCACAATCTGGTCCGGGTATTTCTCTGCCAGTCGCCGCAGCTTCTCCAGCAGCCGGGGGTCATGGGTATAGACCTCGGCGGTGGCTTCGGCCTGGTTGTAGAGGATGATGGTTTCCTGTTCATAGCGTGAGAGCTTCATCGTTTGCCACCTTTCTGCTGGTCAAACTCCAGCTTGAAGTTGGCGTACTGCCCATCATCCGCCAACACCACAGTGGCATCGTAGGTCTTGCCGGTTTTCTCGGAGTACAAGCCCCTCACATGAGCGCGGCCATCTTTGAGCAGTGCCGTTACGATGGCTTTGGTAGGTTGCTTGTGCTTCATCTCCCACCACTTGTTGTTTTTCCAAATTGCAAATTTGCAAGATTCTGTCTGACAGAAGAAGCCTTTTTGCATTTCTGCAACCTCTCCGCCACAGCGGGGGCATTTGCCCACCACTTCGTGGGAAGGGCTGAACAAATACTCCGTTCCCTTGATAGCTTGATAGGTTCCCACAAGTTCTTTGAGCATGGCACTAATCCCAGCCATGAAATCCTCCGGGGCCAGCTCGCCACGCTCGATCTCACCCAGCCGGTACTCCCACTCAGCAGTCAGAAGGGGCGATTGCAGCTGCTCCGGCAACACGGTGATAAGGGATACCGCGTCATGGGATGGCATGAGCTGCACGGTTTTCTTGCTCTTTTTGCGCTCCAAAAAGCCGGTGGAAACCAGCTTTTCCAGAATCCCGGCGCGGGTGGCCGGGGTCCCCAGGCCCTTGCGCTCGGCATCCTCCGGCATATCGTCCTTCCCGGCAGTCTCCATTGCGGAGAGTAGCGTATCTTCGGTGAAGTGCTTGGGCGGGGTGGTCTTGCCCTCCTTGACGGTAGCACCAGAAAGGGGCAGCGTCTGACCTTCAGACAGCTCAGGCAGAGCCTTGTCCTCGGGTTCTTTGTCCTGCTCCACATTCTTCAGCCCTGCGCGATAGGCAGCGTCCAGCGCCCGCCAGCCGTAATTTTTCACTGTGCGGCCTTTGGCAGTAAACTCCGCTCCGGCGCACTCGACAACAACGGCGGTTTCCGCAAAGGTATAGGGCTGGGCCACGGCGCACAGCAGGCGCAGAGCCACCAACTCCAGCACCGCCTTTTCGCCCACCGGCAGGCCGGACAGGTCCGCGCCCTGGAGGTTGCGGGTAGGGATCACTGCATGATGGTCGGTCACTTTCTTGTCGTTGACAATCTGGGCGGCATTGCAGGCAATCTCCATGCCATTGGAAAAGGGCATCGCCCCGGCAGTGAGCTGGACCAGCTCCGGTAGACTCGCCGCCATATCCGAAGTCAGATAGCGGCTGTCCGTCCGAGGGTAGGTACAGAGCTTCTTTTCATACAAATTTTGCAGGTAGTCCAGGGTTTGCTGGGCGGTGAACCCCAGCAGCCGGTTGGCGTCCCGTTGGAGGGTGGTCAGGTCATAGAGGGCGGGCGGCTTCTCGGATTTGTTTTTGCGCCCCACTTTTTTCACTGTGGCAGCCGCACCTTGGCAGGCCGTTTTCAGCTGTTGGGCGGCAGCCTTGTCTGCCATGCGCTCCCCGGAAACGGTGAAACCGGGCAGCTCCAGTGTGACCGTGTAGAATGGCACCGGCTTGAAGGTGTCGATCTCGGCTTCTCGCTGGACAATGAGGGCCAGCGTCGGGGACATGACACGTCCGATGTTGAGGGTCCGGTGGTACAGCACGGAAAACAGCCGGGTGGCATTGATACCCACCAGCCAGTCCGCTTTGGCGCGGCAGAGGGCCGCATCCCGCAGGCCGTCATAGTCTGCACCGGGGCGCAGGTTTGCAAAGCCCTCCCGGATGGCGGAATCCTCCATTGAGGAAATCCAGAGCCGCTTCATGGGCTTCTGGCAGCCCGCCAGCTCATAGACGCTGCGGAAGATCAGCTCCCCCTCGCGTCCGGCGTCGCAGGCGTTTACCACTTCGGTCACATCCGGGGCGTTCATCAGCTGCTTCAGCACATCAAACTGTTTCTTCTTGTCCTTGCTCACCACCATCTGCCAGGGTTCCGGCAGAATGGGCAGATCGTCATAGCGCCACTTGGCGTAGTCCGGGTTATAAGCGTCGGCGTCGGCCAGACCAGCCAGATGGCCCACACACCAGCTGACCCGCCAGCCGCCGCCCTCCAGATAGCCGTCCTTGCGGGCGGTGGCCCCAATCACGGCGGCCAGACTTTGGGCAACGGACGGTTTCTCAGCGATCACCAGCTTCATGGTTTTTCATCCTCCTTTCCCGCAGCCATGCGGTCAGCTGCCGGTGGCAGAATCCCACGCAGGGCTGACCGTCACGGTAATTTCCGCAGCCATAACAGGGGTGGCCGGGAGATAAAGTAGGAGGACGGGAAGTTTCCTTCCCGCCCTCCGGCCTGCGTGTCATCATGCGTTCATAGGGGCTGTCGGTGAAGCGGGTCAAACCGTCTTGTCCTCGCTTTCCTCGTCGCCGCCCCCGTCAGCGTCCGGCTCGTCAGATTCCTCGGTCTCCCAGGAGTCCTCGTCCTCCTGATCGGTATCATCCTCGCCGTAGTCATAATCGTCCAAATTGTCGTTGCCCTTGGTCTTGGGTCTGCTTTTTACCAGCTTAAAGTAGGCAAAAGCGCCGCCGCCACCCATCAGAGCCAGCACCGCCAAAAGAATGGCCGGATTCAGTCCTGCGGGTTTCTGCGCCGGTTCTTCCGGTTCCGGGGTTTCTTCCGGGGTCTCCGGTTCCGGCTCCTTACCCGTGCAGGCGCTCATATTGGTGGCACACACCGGGCAGGCCGTATTCACCGCACCGGCCACACATTTCTCCGTACAGGTACAGGTGGCGGGCTGCTCCTGGGTGGTCTGACCGTCCTCCATCAGCGCCATCAGGTCCGCCTCGTCCACCTGGTTTAAGAAGTGGACAGCGGTTTCCTTGTCCTCGTTGGCCCGGTCAATGAGGATGTAGAAGTAGTTGCCTGCCTTGGTGGTGACGGTGATGAGCTGCTTGTTGTCGCCGAAATCATCCACCAGGGCGGCGTTGCCATCCGGGGTCAGGGCCGGACTGTCCTCGGTTTCCTCCACGACCACATTGCTGTCGTTGGTGGCATCCTCCGCCGGAAGTTCTTCCGTTCCCTGGGCAAAGGCAGTCACGGAAAGGCCCATCATCAGCACCAGGGCGGCGCAGAGGGCCGAAAGGGTTTTGAAAATTTTCTTATTCTTCATGGTCGGTATCCTCCTGTTCGTTGTAGTTGGCGGAGGCAGCGGCCATGCCAGGGACCGTACCACCGGAGAGCATGGCGTTCAGCTGCTCCGGGGTCAGCCGCAGGGCGCGCACCATCTGGACGATCTCCAGGTTCTCCGCCTCGGTTTTCTGCGCTTCCAGGGTTTTCAGCTTGTCCTGGTACTCCGCGATCTTCTCGCGGACCTTGGCAATCTCCTGGTCAATGCGCTGGATTTTGTTCTTAGCCATTTCAATCACTCCTTATTACAATAAATTTGGACAGGAAAGCCGGACAGCCAGTCCGGCTTTCCCTCCATCTCGTGCCTAAGCTACAATGAGAGGAGCAACTGGCTGACCAATCACTCCTTGGGCTTGTATGTCCGTGTGAAAGACTGTTAGCCATCCTCTCGTTGCAGCGTTCGATTTAAGCAGGTTGAACCACCGGATGTCGGAGAGTTCGTGTCACACAATAGATTGAATCGGCAGCGAGAAAAGATGGATTCCGGTTGCAGATTCTTTGTATTGGAGGAATGTGAATGAACTGCGTTGGCATCGATGTTTCCAAGGGTAAGAGCATGATTGCAGTCATGCGGCCCTTCGGAGAGGTAGTGGTTTCACCCTTTGAAGTACGTCACACCGCCAATGAACTGAGCGAGCTGGCAGGACTGCTCAAAAGCCTGGACGGCGAGACCCGTGTGGTGATGGAATCCACGGGTAATTACCATGCTCCGGTGGCCTGGCTGCTCCACGACGCGGGCCTTTATGTCTCGGTAGTCAATGCAATGCTGGTGCATGACTACGGAAACAACAGTTTAAGACGGGCCAAAACCGACAAAAAGGATGCCGTAAAGCTGGCCAACTACGGTCTTGACCACTGGCTCACATTGCCGAGATATATCCCGGAGGAGGATACCCGACTCATGCTGAAAATCTGCTACCGGCAGTACCAACAGTATTCCAAAGTTCAGACCATGCTGAAGAATAACCTGATCTCCCTGCTGGACACCACCTTCCCAGACGCAAATCGCTTGTTTACCAGTCCGCCCCGCGCCGATGGCAGCGAGAAGTGGGTGGACTTTGTCGCTACTTTTTGGCATTGCGAGTGCGTTTGTGGCCGGTCTGAGAAGGCCTTTACTACCCAATACCAGAAGTGGTGCAGAAAGCACGGCTACAATTTCAGCGAGGATAAGGCGCTGGATATTTATGCCTCTGCTTGCAGACACTTCGGTGTCATACCGAAAACGGATACGGCAAAACTTTTGGTAGAACAGGCCATTTCTCAACTCCAGACAACTTCTTCCGCGTTAGCTGCTCTCAAACAGGAGATGCAATCCCTGGCAGCTTCTCTGCCGGAGTATCCTGTAGTGATGGGGATGTTTGGTGTTGGCCCAACCCTCGGCCCTCAACTCCTGGCTGAAATTGGCGATGTACGCCGTTTTCATTCCAAAAAAGCGTTGGTTGCCTTTGCGGGTATTGACGCCCCGCCCTACCAATCCGGTCAAATAGATGTCCGTAGCCGTAGCATTTCCAAGCGAGGATCTGCCTCACTGCGCAGGACGCTCTTTCTGGTGATGAGCGTCATCCTGCAATGTGCTCCAATAGACGAGCCGGTGTACCAGTTCATGGACAAGAAACGCTCTGAAGGCAAGCCATATCGTGTCTACATGATGGCCTCTGCCAACAAGTTCCTGCGCATCTACTACGCTTCTGTGAAAGCCTACTTGGAATCCCTGGAGCACGACTGATTTTTACACTCTATACCATCTGGCTGGCCGCCGTTTTAATTTTGAGATGCTCAGCGGCTTGATTTTGTATTGCATTTTTTCGCCTCCCTAAAAATCTGAAATTTCTACTTGACTTTTATTAGCAGGTCTTTCACAGCGGAACAGATTTACACGCCCTCTGCGTCTACTTCATACACATCGTAGACCTCGTTGGGCTTGAGCTTGAGCCGGGTGGACAGGAACGCCTCGATGTCAAAGGCGTTCTTGGGGTCCGCGTCGGCGGTGTACGGGTAATTGGGGTGCTTGGTGATGTCGTACTTGTCCGAGAGGAAAGGCCGCACACCGCGCAGCTGGAGGATACACTTGCCGCCGTCCATGACGGCCAGTTCATCCTGGCTCATAAGCTCTTTACCACACTGTCAAGTGATGAATTCAAAAAAGGGCAAAAAATAACCCTCCTCATAATTGAGGAGGGTATTTTTACTATTTCACTTGGAGTATTGTGATACAACATAAATTAACTCAGATCTTTTTTCTGGAAGTGCCACTATTTTCAGTTTTAGTTCAGAGCGTTGATTGACTATTTCAAAGTTGTTTATCATTGCAATTAAACTTTGAAAACAAACCTCGCTACTAGTAAATCCAGAATCACTTATATTATTATTATCTCCAATGAGAGGAAGACATATTCTTTTTCCGTGATTTTCGTCGCAAATTGTTCTAAAGAACTTTTGTGTTGTTTTTATATAAAAATCTTCTGGTTGTTGCGATTTTACTCTATCGGTAAATGCTAAAAAATAAACTATTTTCCCTTCAACAATAATTTTTATGCTATCGCCATAATCAAACGGTTTATCTCTATTAAACTTATTTCTCAACTGTTCTTCAATCTGTAATTTAAGTTCTTCCACGTTATCAGCGAAGAACCTTTGAACAAAATGCCCTACTAATGAGTCGACAGCTGTATAATTTTCATCATGTGGATCTACATCAAAATGACGTGTAGTAGTAACAACGAAACAGTCTTCGTCAAATAGATCCCCAAATCTGAATGTCAAATCAGATTTTCCGATAGTCTTTAGCTTAAATCTTCTCTTGAATTTTGCATAGAATAGTGGAATCAAAAAGGAAAAAGCAAGGCACAATATAATTATGAATACAGCTATACATTTATTCAACGGGAATATTGCAATTAAGGATATAATTGCAGATAACAAAGTAAACCAATATGAGTACTTGGATTTAGCAAATTCAATATAATGCATCATTTTATCACAACAAATATTCTTTTATATCCTGATAGCAATCTTTGGTGTGAAGGCTATCTTTCCAAAATGCTATACGACATAATTCCTTTACACCACTATTGTTTTTTAACAAAGTATTATACCAAGCAGGAATCCAGCTATCCTTCTTATTTGCTGCATTGTACACGAGTATGATACTTTTCTTTTCTTCAACTGCTGTAGTTATTTCATATTGCAGATAAGACATTTTTCGTCCACCTGCAAATGGTTCGGCAAAGTTTTTATTTAGATAATATTTACAAAATTTCTTATTTAATCCACTATATGCTGGAGAACATGATATGCTATCACATCCCCCAGCGGTCTTCCTGGCAGTATTATCACCAACAACAAAGATTACCACACTACTCAGTTTGATTTTATTTCCACATTCTTCTTTTATCTCACAACGGCGACAGTCGTCATCATCAAGAACACTTTTATGTACATCATCTGTACAAGTAATGTCTACACCATAACGAGCATCTTCCCTCCATTTCCTTATGCGATCTACTACTTCTTTATCCCAACTATGCGTGTCATATGGCTCTTTCCAATCAGCGGAGACAAATACTCTCTTACTCATAAAACCACTCCTCTTTATTACGTTACACTGAAACTCAAAACGATTAAAACTCAACAAAGATTATTATATTATAGAAAATACAATACTATATTCGACTAGCATAATTTACTCCTTACACAAGGTGTTGTTGCCTTTCTATGTCTTATAACGTTATTTCCCCCACAAAATTATAAACAATCCTGATTTCCTGCGTCTTTTGCCCATCAACTTTCTTGACTTCACCCACCAGAATACGGTTGATCAGGCGGTTCAGTACGGTTTCATCCAGCTCCTGAATGGTGGCATACTGCCGAATCTCCCGGATAAAGGTACGAACTTCACTTTCCTGAGCATCGGTCTGCTGAAGCATTCGCAACAGCTCCTGCAAACGGCGCTGATTTTCTTCCTGCTCCTGCTCCATAGCGGCGGTCAGCTTCATAAACCGCTGCTCAGAGATCACGCCTTTGGCCTTGTCGGTATAAAGGCTCAGGAACATATCGTCAAGTTCCCGGTTTCTGGCTTCCAGGCGTTCACGCTCTTTCTGCATCTCAGAAGCATCAACCATATACCGACGCTCCATTCGGCTGCTCAACCGCTGATAAAAGGCATCTGCATCCTTGAGTGCCATCGCTGCGAGTTCCTGAATATCCTTCAGGACGAGATTATACAAATCCCTGGCTTCGATCTTGTGACTGGTGCAGGCGTTTTTGCCCAGCCGGTTGTAGGTCTGGCAGATATAATACGCCTTGTCAATCGGTTCCCGCATCTCGCCGGTAAAGCGGTTTTTGCCAGTCCTGCCGACCTTTTCATACCGCACCTGCATGGATTTTCCGCAGGTGGCACAGTAGATAATACCGTGGAACAAGTTGTAGAAGGGGCAGGCATTGCCTTTCATGATAGGTGGTCTGCGATCCACGATTGCCTGTACCTGTTCCCATTCCTCCGGTGTCACAATCGCTTCATGGCAGCCCTCAATGATTTCCCAGTCCTCACGTGGAATGATGTCATAGGTGTTGGAGCGAATCCCTTTCTGGTGCGTCCGGCAAACCAGATGAGCGCCCTTATAAAAAGGGTTTCGCAAGATATGGCTGATTCTTGCGCCGCCCCACGCATAGTAGTTGACATCGCAGGCCGTATTTCCTTTTACTCTGGTGATGGGAACCTTGTCCTCCATCAACTGCTTGGCAATCCGCATACAGCCCCAGCCATCCAGTGCCAGGTCATAGATTTTGCGAATCACCGGCGCAGTCTCCGGGTCAACGATCAAATGTCCCCGATCCTCCGGGTCACGCATCAGCCCCAAGGGAGGCTGTCCACCACAGAACTTTCCCTGCCGGGAACGGGTCATACGCCCCGCCAGCACTTTCTTGGAAATATCCCGGCTATACATATCATTCAGGATATTCTTGAACGGCGTGATGTCCATTTCCTGACGGGTCAAACTGTCCACACCATCGGTAATGGCGATATAACGGACATTGTGTTTGGGGAAGAAGATTTCGATATAGCTTCCAGCTTCGATATAATTTCTTCCCAGTCTGGACAGGTCTTTGGTAATGACACAACCGATCTTACCGGCCTCAATATCGGCAATCATACGCTGAAAAGCTGGGCGATTGAAATTGCGGCCTGTGTAACCATCGTCCACATAATACTCATACTGGAACATCCCGTTTTTCTCGGCAAATTCCTTGAGCATAAGTTTCTGATTGCTGATACTCATACTCTCGTTATCGCCGCCATCGTCCAGAGAAATACGGCAATAGAGGGCTACTATTTTCTGATTGACTTGTTTTTTCCTGCTCATAGCAATCTCCTTCTATGAACAGGGACACGATATACATATTATACCATGCCCCTGTTTTTCCTTCAACCAATTCCTTCAGCTTACCTTGCGTTCCAGCCATTCTTCAAAGTGTTCGCAGGTTTGCCGTTCAATGAGCTGTTCAAAGGCTTCCTGCATGGTTTTATCACCTGAAAACTCCCGTATCACGATAAATTTTACTTTTTTGTTCTGCTTGTTTTCTTGCTTTTGGGTTTTCTCCATAGGCTACCTCCATAGATCAGAAAAGCCAGACAAAGGGAGCCAGCAACGAAGTCCGGCAACGGACTCCGAAAAACCTGCAACCTATCGCCTGGCCATCGTTTCTTACTTTCCAAATTTTCTTGTGAAATCTCGTTGCTTTTGTTGTCAGAGAACAGATATCCATCCCAAAGCCTTGGCTTAACAGTGATAAGGAACTAAATCACTTATCAACTGTTAGCTGACGGTTTTCGGGTGCATACGAAACTCCCGCCTGATTCCTAACAGGAATTAGGCGGGAGTTTTTCTTGTTAACAGAGCCAATATTGGAGGATAGCATTATGAAAACATTACTTTCCTGTGAATTTAACATGGATACCGGCTGTGTGGAACTGAAATATTCTAACGGAAGCATAATTTCCATTAACTGTACCGCTGTTGAGGATGAGGTGGCAAACAGCCGTTTCCAGCGGTCTGAACTGGACTGGCTCATCTACAACGATCCGCTGTCTTATGCGGAATTGATTTTGAATGGCGATCCGGAAGAATACCTGCGAACCGTAACAGAGACTCCACAGTTGGATTTCGATTTATAAGCAAAGCCGCCAGAGACACATCCATGAGATGCTGCTTCTGGCGGCTTTTTACATTTTGTCAATCAAAGCAAACACTACCGCTTGTTGCTCTTCACTCAATCTCGACCATCGTTCAAGGAGCCTTCTTTGCGAATCAGTCAGAGAAACTGGTGAATCTTCTTCTGCAAACAGCTGAGAAAGCGTGATGCCAAAAGCCGTGCAGATTTTTTCCAACGACGGAATAGTGGGAACCATATTCTTGCGATACCACGAGGAGATCGTAGACTGCGGCAAACCAGAGCGTTCTGCAAGCTGATACTCCGTCCAGCCCCGCTCCTCTCGATATGTGGTTATGGCAGAGAGAATATCTTTCACCTGCATCACTCCTTTGCTTGTGTTCTTCGTAAATTATACTTTTGTTTGTCGTTGCTCTTTAATAATTTTAGTCGTATAATTTTAACGATATGCACAAGTAAGAGGGGGAACGATTTCAGTGAGACAGAAGAGCTGCTTCTTTATTGGGCATAGAGAAACACCGGAAGAAATTTACCCAGTGCTATGCGCCACTGTTGAGGAGCATATAGTCCGCTACGGCGTTACCGAATTTATTGTTGGTCATTATGGATGTTTTGACGGTTTTGCGGCAAAAGCCGTTAAAACCGCAAAACAAGCTCATCCAGAAGTAGGACTGACATTATTGCTGCCGTACCATCCAGCAGAGCGCCCGATTCCTGTACCGGATGGATTTGACAGTACCTACTATCCTCCAGGGATGGAAAATGTCCCTCGTAAGGCTGCTATTGTCAGGGCAAATCGGTATATGGTCGATCATACTGATTTCCTCATTGCCTATGCGTGGCACCCTGCCAGCAATGCAAGAGATCTTCTCGAATATGCAAGAAAAAGAGAGGGCAGGGGATTAATCCATGTGACAGCCTTGCCCCATAACGATTTATAAGAAAAAATCATTACTTTTATATAGTTTTTTATCTTGCGAAAAGTAATGACTTTGTGTTAAAATTAAATCGACATATTTTGCCGAAAAGAGGTGGTTTTGTGGCGAAAAAGAGGTCAGCTTCTGCCGTGACGCCGGATTACGAAGCAATTACATCATTTCAAAAAGGCCAGGCTTCACGCATTTTTAAGGAAGTGAACGAGCAGGACAAAGTTTTGATTGTCAGCAAGCAAAACAAGCCGCAGAACGTCGTTATCTCATACGAACGGTATAAGAGACTCAGGGAAGAGGGAGCAGATATATGAACATCAATGAACAGGCCAATTTTATATGGAGCATAGCCGATTTGCTGCGTGGCGATTTCAAACAGAGCGAATACGGCAAGGTGATTCTGCCCTTTACTGTGCTGCGTCGCTTTGACTGTGTACTTGCACCTTCCAAGGCAAAAATTTTGGAGGCCAATAAGACTTTGACGGTCAGCAACAAGCGTCCTATCTTTAAGCGCATGACTGGTCATGATTACTATAATGTCAGCCAGTTCGATTTCGAAAAGCTGATGGATGACAGCAACGCTATCGAAGCCAATCTGCGGGATTACATCAATGGCTTTTCCGAAGATGTCCGTGAAATTATGGACAACTTTGAAATTTTCGGGGTAATAGATCGTCTATCAAGGGCAAATCTGCTTTATCTGGTTGTGCAGCGTTTTGCGGAGATTGATATGAGCGACACCCAGATTGACAATCTGGAAATGGGATATATGTTCGAGGAATTGATCCGGCGATTTTCTGAGCAGTCCAACGAAACCGCTGGTGAGCACTTCACGCCCCGTGAGGTAATCGAACTGATGGTAGAAGTGCTGCTCGATCCCGATATGGACGAAATTGCAAATACTGATGGAAAGGTCATCACCATTCTGGACCCGGCCTGCGGCACGGGTGGAATGCTGTCCGTTGCCCAGAACAAAATGGAGTCTCTGAACAGCACGACCCAGGTAATCCCCTTTGGGCAGGAATTAAACCCCGAAACATACGCAACGTGCCGTTCCGATATGATTTTGAAAGGTAATACCAACAGCCGTATCGTTTTGGGAAACAGCTTTAATGAGGACGGATTCAAGTCCCAGACATTTGACTATATGCTGAGCAACCCTCCTTTTGGTGTGGAGTGGAAAAAGGTAGAGAAGTTCATTAAGGACGAAGCGGCTTCTCAGGGGTATCGTGGCAGATTTGGAGCTGGTCTGCCCCGTATTTCGGACGGCTCTTTCCTGTTTCTACAGCATCTGATTTCCAAAATGAATCCGCCGGAAAAAGGTGGAAGCCGCATCGGTATTGTATTTAACGGTTCGCCCATGTTCTCCGGTGATGCCGGAAGCGGAGAAAGTGAAATCCGCCGCTGGATTATTGAAAATGATCTGCTGGAGGCCATTATTGGCCTTCCGGATCAGCTGTTCTACAACACTGGCATTACCACTTATATCTGGATTTTGACCAACCGCAAAGATAACCGTAGAAAAAGCAAAGTGCGTCTGATCAACGGAGTCGGTTTCTATGAAAAGATGCGCAAGGGTCTCGGCAACAAGCGCAACATGATCAGCCCGGAAAATCGTGCGGAACTGGTGCGCCTGTACAGCACCTACGAACCGGATGAGAACTATATGGATCTGGATAATGAAGATTTCGGATACCGGAAAATTGTTATAGAACGTCCCTTGCTTAACGAAGACGGCACACCGGTAATCGACCGCAAAGGCAATAGAAAAGCAGATGCCTCCCTTCGTGACTACGAAATGGTGCCGTTGAAGGAAGACATCCACGAATATTTCCGTCGTGAGGTTCTGCCGTTTGTGCCGGATGCCTGGATTGACGAGAGCAAGACCAAAATCGGCTATGAGATTCCGTTTACCCGCTATTTCTACAAATTCACTCCGCTGCGTGACAGTTCTGTGATTATGGAAGAAATTAAGGCTTTGGAGGAGCGCATCCAAGCGAGCTTGGCGGAGGTCTTAGAAAGATGAAGCAGTATATGAGCTATAAAAGCTGTCGCATACGGTGGATCGGTCAGATTCCTTCTGAGTGGAAAGTCAGCAAAGTAAAATATCTTGCATTAGATAATACCTCAATTTTTATGGATGGTGACTGGATTAATAGTGACATTATCGAGAGTGAAGGAATTAGATATTTGACAACAGGCAATGTTGGTGCCGGTGAATATAAAGAACAAGGTGACAGCTTTATTTCTGAGGAATCATTTTCAAGACTAAATTGTTTAACAGTACTACCAGGCGATGTTTTGATTTCGAGACTTAACGAACCAATTGCACGTGCCTGTATTGTACCCGATACATATGATAAATATGTTGTTGCTGTAGATAACGTTGTCTTGCGCCCTGACATTGAATGGAACAAGCAATATCTCGTTTACTGCATGAATACCTCACGTTATGCAGAAGAAGCGAAATTACTGGCTGCAGGAACTACTATGCAGCGAATTAGCAGAACTAAACTCGGTACGCTCGGATTGCCTAAGCCTCCATTATCGACACAAGACAAAATCGTGTCCTACCTAAACGAAGTAATTAAGAAGATCGACATTTGTATCGAGAATAAGCTGCGTCTGTCTGAATTATTACAGGAAAGCCGAACCTCTATAATATGTTCAGCTATAACAAATGGCATAAATACTATTTGCCAACTGAAAGATAGCGGCACCGAGTGGCTTGGGTATATCCCCTCTCATTGGAAAGTTGTACCCGCAAAAGCATTGTTTGCTCAAAGCAAAGAAACCCGCCACGAAACGGATATTCAGCTGACTGCCAGCCAAAAGTATGGCATTATCTCTCAAGAAGATTATATGGAAAAGCAAAGCTATAAAATTGTTTTGGCCGATAAAGGACTGGAAAACTGGAAGCACGTCGAGCCCAACGATTTCATAATCAGTCTGCGTAGCTTTCAAGGCGGGTTGGAAATCAGTTATATTCCAGGGTGCATCACGTGGCATTACATTGTTCTGAAACCTAAGGCGGGTGTGGAACCGGAGTATTTCAAGTGGCTGTTCAAGTCTCCCCGATATATTCAGGCATTGCAGCGCACGGCAAACTTTATCCGTGATGGTCAAGATTTGAGATTTTCAAACTTTGTGCAGGTTCCTCTCCCCTTGATTCCAATGGATGAGCAAAAAGAGATTGCCGAATATTTGAATAAGGAAACCGCACGAATTGACAGTATCATTGCGGATATTACAGAACAGATCGAAAAACTAAAGGAATACCGCCAAAGCGTCATTTCTGAGGTGGTAACCGGAAAGGTGGCAGTAGAATGAACTATCAAGAATTGTCACCGCAAGGCGAAACTTTGCTGAAAGAAATTATCGACCTCCAAGCCAGCGGTCAGGACAATGCGGCTTATTGGAGTAAGCGGTTTGATGGATTATCCATGCAGCAGGATACCCTGCTCCGGGATACGTTTCGAGAGCTGAGAGAATGTGGTTATGTCCACATACAGTGGGCTGACAACATTCCATACTATCTGTCCCTCACAGTGGATGGCCAAAATTATTTCACTAACAAAAAGGACGCAAAAAAAGCCGAGAGAAAACTCTCCCGGCGGGAATGGCGGATTGCTGTCATATCGGCCATCATTGGCGGTATGGTGGGGCTAATCCCTTGGATTTGTACTTTGATAGGAGGTGGTCAATAATGGCAATCGAAACCAAAGAAATTACATTTGAACAAGAGATTGAATACAGCCTGATTGACCACGGCGGATATATCAAAGGGAATCCCCGTGACTATAATCGTGAATTTGCCATAGACACCAAGCAGCTCTTTCAGTTTCTTCAAGACAGCCAGCCCGTTGAATGGGAAAAGCTGTGCAGAAAACACGGAGAGAATGTGGAAACGGGTTTTCTGAAGAAGCTGTATCGTGATCTTGATACATACGGAACATTATATGTGCTACGGCATGGCGTTGTAGATGCTCCCGCCAAATTATCTCTGTGCTATTTCAAGCCTGCCAGCGGCATGAACCAAACCAGTCAGGCACTCTATGAGAAGAACATTCTCTCCATCACCCGGCAGGTGCATTATAGCCTGAAAAATGAGAACTCCATAGATGTTGTGCTGTTCATCAATGGATTGCCTGTTGCGACGGTGGAACTGAAAAATCCAATCACCGGTCAGACTGTCGAAAATGCAAAGCGTCAGTACATGAAAGACCGTGATCCCAGAGAACTTCTGCTTTCGTTCAAAGCTCGATGCCTAGTTCACTTTGCCGTGGACACCGAAGAAGTGTGGATGACCACAAAGCTCAATGGCATCAATACCTATTTTTTGCCGTTCAATAAGGGAAACAACGGCGGCAAGGGAAACCCTGTTGGGAACAGCACCTACCGGACTTCGTATCTGTGGGAAGAAGTCCTGCAAAAAGACAGCCTGCTGGACATTGTACAGCGATTTATCCATTTGCAGGAAGATAAAAAGAATCCTAAAAAGTCTGTTATGATCTTCCCACGTTACCACCAGCTGGATGTGGTCCGCAAGCTCGTTGCCGATGTTTACGCAAACGGAACCGGACATAATTATCTGATTCAGCACAGTGCGGGAAGCGGAAAATCCAACTCTATTTCTTGGCTGGCACATCACCTGTCTAACCTGCACGATAAAAATGACAAGGTTGTATTCAACAGCATCATTGTGATTACAGATCGCCTCGTATTGGATAAACAGCTTCAGGATACCATCTACCAGTTTGAGCACGTGGAAGGCGTTGTGACTAAAATCGACAACAACGCCGCACAGCTGGCAGATGCTTTGAACACAGGTAAAAAAATCATTATTACCACACTTCAGAAGTTCCCGTTTGTCCTTGAAAAGGTAGATGATTTAAGCGGCAAGCGGTTTGCGGTCATTGTGGATGAGGCCCATTCTTCCCAGACCGGAGAAGCCAGCAAAAAAATGAAGGCGATCCTGGGAAATGCTGAGGGGCTAACGGAGGAAGAACAGCTCCAAAAGGTTGCGGATGAGGAGGCCAAGGAAGAGCGCAAGCAATCCGACAGCGAGGATGAAATCGCAAAAGAAATGGCTACACATGGTCGGTTGCCTAACCTGTCCTTCTTTGCCTTTACCGCAACACCCAAGGCGAAAACGCTGGAAATGTTTGGAACCCCGGATGCAAGCGGTATTCCTCATGCTTTTCATATTTACTCGATGAAGCAGGCCATTCAGGAAGGTTTTATTCTGGATGTTCTGAAAAACTATGTAACCTACGATACCTATTTCAAAATCGGCAAGAAAATTGCCGATGATCCCCGCTATGAAAAAAGCAAGGCAAATAAGGCGCTTGGCAAATTCTTAAGTCTGCATCCGCACAATCTGGCCCAGAAAACCCAGATCATCGTAGAACACTTCCGCACTGTCACCAAAGACAAGATTGGCGGCAAGGCCAAAGCAATGGTAGTGACCGGCTCACGCCTGCACGCAGTCCGGTATTATCAGGAGTTTCAGCGTTACATCAAAAAGATGGGATACGAAAATGAGCTGGGTATCCTGATCGCATTTTCTGGGACTGTCCATGATGGCGGAGAGGAATACACCGAAGTCAGTCTAAATGGAATAAAAGAAAGCGAACTACCGGAAAAATTCCACAGCGGCGAGTATCAGGTACTTTTGGTTGCGGAAAAATACCAAACTGGGTTTGATGAGCCGTTGTTGCACACCATGTTTGTAGATAAAAAGCTTAGTGGTGTAAAAGCTGTCCAAACACTTTCCAGGTTGAACAGAACCTGCTTCGGAAAAGATGATACATTTGTTTTGGACTTTGTAAACTCTGCCGAGGATATACGAGCCGCTTTTGCCCCGTATTATGAAGAAACCAGTATTGAGGAGACAACAGACGCCAACATCGTATATGAACTGAAATCCAAATTGGATGAATTTCGTGTGTATTGGCAGAGTGAGATTGAGGCTTTCTCTAAAGCATTTTTCAAGCCTACCAAGAAACAGGGAAATATGGATTTTGGCGTACTCAACAGTTTCCTTGATCCGGCAGTGGATCGATATAACGGTTTGGATGAGAACGAGCAGGAAGAATTCAAGACTACCCTCGCAAAGTTTGTTCGTACCTACACATTCCTCACCAACATCATCCGACTAGATGATGCCGACCTGCATAAGTTCCATGCTTACGCAAAATTTCTTCAGAAGAAACTGCCAAAGCGAGAGGGCGGCGGTCCTATTTTTCTGGATGATGAAGTATCGCTGCAATATTACCGGGTTCAGAAAATTTTTGAAGGGTCTATTGCGCTGGAGCAAAGTGAGCCGTTGCCCAATAAACTTCATCCCGGAAAACCGAAGCCAGAGGAAGAAAAGGCCCCTCTGTCTGAGCTAATTGATAAAATCAACGAAAAGTTTGGCACAGAGTTTACTAACATCGACAAGGTCTTGGAGCAAATTGTTTCTGATATGGATGCCAACGAGGAATTGCGTGTCCAGGCTCGCAACAATTCACAAGAACATTTCCGTTTTCCCTTTAACGATGCGTTTATGGACGTGGTTATCGGACGCATGGCGCAGAATCAGCAGTTCTGCGAAAGAGTTTTGGATGATGCCAAATTCGGAGATACCGTTCGTGATTTGTTGGTAGGTGTTGTCTATGAACGATTGCGGAGCACAACAGGAAGCGGAATCCATCCATAGCTGTTGACAATTATTCATATATTAGAGTGGTTTCTTTACATAATTTAGCATTACAGGTCAGAATGTATTGAATCGCTTTTTGTGCAAATTTCTTACTTACCGTCGTATCCCACTCTGCCAACCGAATGATCTCCGCTATTTCGGCCTCAAAATCAAACGAAATTTCGCCCCATTCGCCGTCGTTGTCCACCTGATACAGGTAGACAGCGGCGGCGATTTTCTTTTTGTGTTTGCTCTGGGATTTGCGTTTCAGGCGAATCATGTGAAGCACTCCGGCTTCTGTCAGCAAATAGGCCAAATGCTCCACGGCTTTGCGGTAGGCTCGTTCTGCACCACTGGCTGTGCTGCCCTCAAAGAGGACTGCCAGTTCTTCAAAGGTCAGCCGGGTGCTGAGTGGGCTGACCCTACCACAGGTCATACAGATGGCGTTTCGCTTCTCCAAAAGAGTCTGCTCTCGATAATTTAGTTTTTCAAATGCTTCTCGGACAGCTTCAGCCCGGATACCGTTCCAGAGAACCTCCGCATAGTCCCAGTGGTCATCCCGGCTGACATCCTCGCCGGTTTCTTCGCTATCCTCATCCTGTACGGTCTGATAAAACGGAACACGGCTGCGATTTTGCTTGGCCAATGCCAAAAACTTCGCTGCGGTTTCCTCGGTGCAACTATTTTTCTGAGCATATTCCTGAATCGCCGCCTGTTCAGACTGACCGGATTGATTATAGAGCCAAGCAATCCCACGCACAGCTTTGTACTCATCCACATTTTCAAAGGAACCGGTCTCCTCCTGCATCCGGCAGGTCAAAAGGGCGTTCCCGATAAAATGGTGGGCATAGGTCAGAAAATCTGCCCCTTGTGCGGGATCGTATTCCCACAGACAATCCAGCATGGCAAGTACACAGCCCATTTTATAGTCCAAAAAGCGTTCCGGGTCATAGCGATCCAGCCCCTCCCGCAGCAGGAAACGGCGAACACGGCCATTGAGCCGGTTTTCATAGCGGTGAAGGAAAAAGGAAAACCAGCGCTGTTCACGGTTCTGCACAGCCTCCATGATGTAATCATTCAGGCTTTCCCGAACAGGCGGTTCCGGGTCAAGCTGAAAGATGCGTTCCGCTTCCCGCATGGTCAAGCCCTTGGTTTCAGTCAAAAAGCTGTATTTGGCACAGTAGCCGGGCAGTTCCCATGTCCACGCTGTATCCATTTTCCCTCACCACCTTTCAAATATTTCGCTGCTTATTTCTTTTGTACGGCCTTCAAAAGTGCATCCTGGGTCATTTCCTGCTCATAGACAGTGCTGGCATAACGCTGATCTGAAAGCGCACGGAGCATCTTATCTTTTGCCAGCTTTTTCATAGCTGCTGCCGTCTCTTCATCCAACTTTCCCCGGCGGGTGCTTTGCAGGATGGTGTTCATACGGCGGGTATAAATCGCCTTGATAGGATGGTCATCCGCAAGCTCACGTTGTTCCCGACCTCTCAGATTGCCGATTTGCCGGCACGTCCGTCCACGCTGGTCGCCGGGGGCCAGCCCGCCGCAGTATTTGGTGTGCCGTGCGTCAATGGTGAGAAACCATCTGCCGCAGATGGGGCATTTCTTGGGGGCGTGGCCTACGCAAAGCCCCTCGAACAGGTCAGATCGGAACATTCCCACAAAAGAAACATAGTGCATCCGCTTGACCAGCTGAGGCTCCATTTTCCCGGGCCGAGTAGCGGACACATACTGCACCGAAGCATTGGTCAGAGTCATCCAAGATGGATTTTCCAGCGATAAAGTTGGTTCGCTTCTGAAGAACTGTCCGAACATCGCTGCATAACCATCTGGAGTGCGGTCATAGCCTGGTTCATTCAACCGCTCCGCAAATTTCGTCAAGGCTTCCTTGTATTGCCTTAGAGAATAGCTCAAATGCCCCAGCACCTGCGCTACCCGGACGAGCAGCGTTGCCTTGCCGTGCTGTCCGGTCAGAGCGCAGACTAACTGCTCCGGCTGAGTGAGCTGCAAATAGGCTTTTGCATCCTCCATAGATTCTTCGGAAAAGATGACGGCCAGCTTTTGCTCAAAATAGCCTCGATCCAGACGGGAGAATGGCGGCGTTGCCTGCAAGAAGGAGATGATCTCGCCAGCGGCCTGCTGCACCTGCGGAAGCAGCTCCATATCTACGGAACCGGTGTTCATCCCCTGAAGCAGCTGGTTCAGCA
>ERZ894229.326-NODE-326-length-45671-cov-10.7103_pt1 | contig 45671 bp, 38 predicted proteins | sample MGYA00380295_ERZ894229 | MGnify/ENA primary metagenome ERZ894229 (study PRJEB32331, sample SAMN06328479) | human gut metagenome | biome: human gut microbiome; feature: stool | host: Homo sapiens | collected 2014-09-17 ... | reverse complement strand
CGAAAATCAACACTTCAAAAAGTTGCCATTTCTTGACAGCTTAGATTAGTGCGCCTCTTTTTGGCTGTCCTCTACTTTCTTTCACACTATTCTCCTGTCTAAGAAAGAACGAAGCGTATCACCGGTAGTGAACGCTTCGCCTTTCGCTCTTCTCTATTCCCGCAGGCCGCGGGCTTTGATTACCAATCCAGTCCCAGCTGTGCCGCCTGTTTCTTACAGTCTTCATCGTATGCCGCGGCCGCTTCCTCCGGAGTCGTCTGTCCCGTACCAAGCTCCTGGCAGATTGCAGGACAATCGGCGCCCTTTACCGGCGTGATAAACTCCAGTGCAAGTCCGGTCTTTCCGGAATCAAAGTACTGCTGCAGATCGAATTTAACAGCGTCGTAGGCGTTATCCGGCAGCTTGTATCCCTTGACGCAGTACGGTCCTTCCGGAAGCAGAGCCGCCGTATAGACATCGAGAGCCTCGTCGGAAATCATGAATTCCATTAACCGCTTGATATCGTCTACCTTGCCGGAATTCTTGTTGCCGTACCAGGAAGACGGCTCCCATACCGTCAGCCCCTGTTCCTCCGGATCGTCGCCCGGAATGGCAAATGCCCTGACATTGTTCACTTCATCCCCGTACAGCTCGTAGATATTGGAGAGTGCCTGCGAACTGGAGAAATAGTGCGCGCCTTCGCCTGTCACGATCATGTCACAGGCATCGTTATAAGTCGTAGCCATATAGTCATCGTTGTAATACGGAGTGGTATCCGCTAATTTCTCCCAGCTGCGCAGTCCCGCTTCGTTGGTAGCAAACTTGATTTCACCCTTTTCGAATTTCTCCGCAAAGTCCGGTTCCTTCACCATAACGTTGTAGTAATCCCCCAGGAATGGGAACTGAGTCGTCCACTGATCCGCATAGGAACCAATCAAAGCCACTTCCCCGGCTTCTTTTAAGACGTCACAGTTATGTAAGAACTCGTCCCATGTCTTGGGAACTTCCAGGTTGTATTTTTCGTAAACGTTCTTATTATATAAGATTACGCCGCCCTTTGCCGATGAGGTTGGGATTCCGTATACCACGCCGTCAATGGTGACCGCCTGCTTATACGTGTCATCCAGCCTGTCCGCCCAGTCCTCATTGGTGATATCGATGAAATACTCTGCCGGGTTGAGTGCGGAAAGCAGTGCTCCCGAGTTGGTTCCGCAGAGATCCGCCATATCGCCGGAAGCCAGCCGTGTCTTGATGATGGCGTCGCCGTTGTCTCCGCCGCCCCGCACTTCTACTTCCACGTGAATTCCCAGTTTCTCTTCCGCCAGATCGAATACTGCCTGGTATCCCGCCGGCGCCAGATCGGTACCGATGGACGCGGTCAGCGTCGCTTCTTTATATTCCCACTGGCCGTCCTCTGCCTTCGCTTCTGTCTCGCCCTCGCCGGACGTTTCTGTCTCTGTGTCCTTCACCTCCGCCTTTGCAGTCGTCTGCTCTGTCTCCGGATTCGTCTGCTCTGTCTTGCTGCTGCCGCATCCTGTCATACTGCCTGCGGCAACCGCTGCCGCCATCATGAGTGCTATTGTTCTGCGTTTCATCTTGTAAACCTCCTTGTTATGAGCACTTAGCGGCTGTCCTTTCGCCGCTTACGTGCGATACATACCACTGGCACTTAGCGAAGCATTAAACACTTCGTGAGATCTTTCACAAACTTAGTGTGAAAGCTCACAGCGTGTGTCTTTTACGAGCTTTGTACAGCGGCTAATGTTTTATGACCAAATTCTATCATATCCGCCCCTGTTTTTAGAATGGAAAAAGCTGCCGCGATACAGTGAAAATTTCACACTAAAGAACCGGAGACCCGCCCCCTGCATTCATTTCTCCATCTGTTGTGTCCGATTTTCCATGGACAATTTTACTCTTATTATACTATGATTAACAAAATATTTCATGGATTGGAGGAAGATGTGGGATTGAGAGATGTGGAATTTAGAGATATGGAATTGGGAGATGTGGAATTTAGAGATATGGAATTAGGAGATACGAAATTGGGGGATATGAAATTGAGGGATATGGAATTGAGGGATACAGAATTGGGGAATATGGCATTGGAAGATATGGAATTGGAAGATATGGCATTGGAAAATATAGCATTGGAAAATATAGAATTGGAAGATATGGCATTGGAAAATATAGCAATGGAAGATATGGCATTGGAAGATATAGCAATGGAAGATATGGCATTGGAAGATATAGCATTGGAAGATATAGCATTGGTAAACGGAAATCTGGATAATGAAAACTGGATCCAGGCCTCCGAACCCTGTGACGCCCCGTACTTTCGAAAATCCTTTCAGGTCAAAAAACCGGATAAGGCGTCGATCGCCATCTGCGGCCTCGGATTTTACGAGCTTTTTATTAATGGCCGGAAAGTAAATGAGGAATGCTTTATCCCGGTGACATCGGACTACCATCCCAGGGATATTTCCAACTTTTTATACCCTATAAAAGGGACGTTCACCCACCGGACCTACTATGACGTCTATTCCATCGGCGAGTATCTGCGGGACGGATACAATACCATCGCGGTCGCGCTGGGAAACGGCTGGTATAATCAGAAGGACCGGATCGTGGAAGGCCGTCAGTCCTTCGGTGAACCGCGGCTCACGTTTCATGTACGGATTATAGGGGAGGAAGACAGGATCATTGTATCGGACGAGAGCGTGCTCTGGAGCCGGAGCGAGGTTACATACAACAACTTATTCTTTGGAGAGAAGCACGATCTTCGCCTGAAACAGCCCGGCTGGCAGCTCCCGGACTTCGATGATACCGACTGGGAAAACGCAGCGGCCGTCCCTCCGCTCGAAACACAGTTATGTCCTTCCGACTGTCCCGGCGACAGAATGATCCGGACTCTGGTTCCCAAACTGCTGTATTCAGATGAAAGCCGGGCCATCTATGATGCCGGTGAAAATATAAGCGGCTGGGTCGTTGTAAACGGCGTTCTAAAGGACGGGCAGACGATAAAAATTCTGCATTCCGACGAACTTTCTCCCACCGGAGAATTGGACTTTCTGTCCAGCGGCGGCGACAGCCAGATTCAGGCTGTGGAATATACCGGCAATGGTCTCCAGGAGACCGTACAGCCCAAATTCAGCTGGCAGGCTTTCCGTTATTTTGAAGTAACCGGCCATCGGAATGTCAGCGGCGATTCACCATTTCTATGTGCCGTCGTCCATGCGGATGTTGCGCAGACATCCAGTTTCCGATGCAGCAATGAGACGTTGAACTGGCTGTATGATGCCTACATAAGAACACAGCTTTCCAACATGCACTCCGGCGTCCCCTTAGACACTCCTAACCGGGAGCGTTTAGGCTACACCGGCGACGGCCAGCTGGGGTGCCGCACCGTAATGCTTACGCTGGATGGAAAGAGACTGTACCGCAAATGGATTCGTGACGTCCTGGACTGCCAGGATCAGACGAGCGGACGGGTGCAGCACACCGCCCCATTCCAGGGAGGCGGCGGCGGACCGGCGGCCTGGGGCGCCGCAATTGTCGAGGTACCCTACCAGTATTACGTCCACTATCAGGACATCGACATCCTGAAGGATAGCTTTGGCCCCATGCTTCACTGGTTTGAGTACCTGGAAAGCCGAAGCGAAGACGGCCTTGTCTCCTATGGGGAGCCCGGCGGCTGGTGCCTCGGCGACTGGAACACCACACAGGAAATCCTTCTTCCGATCCCCTTTGTCAACACGTATTTTTACATCAAGGCACTGCGGACTGCCGCAGAGATTGCAGAGATACTGGGTCTGCCTGAGGAGAAAAAACGTTTGGAAGAGACGGCTGAACAAAAGAAAGAGATCCTGGTCCGTCATTACTACAGCGAAGAGGAAAATACCTTCTGCGGCGGTGTTCAGGCCGCAGACGCCTACGCCGCGGATCTCGGTCTGGCAAACGCCGGGATGCTCGATGCTCTGAATGAGAAGTATGCCGCTATGAACGAATTCGACACTGGCATCTTCGGCACAGATATCCTCATTCGTGTTCTGTTTCAGCACGGTTATGCACAGACGGCCTATCATCTTTTAACGGCAGACGGCCCCTGCTCCTTTGAAGCGATTCGGAGAGCGGGCGGTACGACGCTGTGGGAATCGTTCCTGGACATGAAAGAATCGAAAAACCACCCCATGTTCGGAGCTGTGACCCGTTATCTGTTCTCGAATCTGTTAGGGATTCAATACTGCGGAAAAAACGAAATACGAATCCGTCCGGCCATCGTCGATGGCCTGGATTACGCGGAAGGGAAAATCACCACAATTTATGGTGTGATTGAAGTGAGCTACGTAAAACGCGAAAAAGTGATTGAATTTGTGATTCACTGCGATGAAAGGATTTCCCCCACACTGGAGTACGGCGGACGAGTGGTGCCGGTTTCTTCTGGGGAAAGGATTGTGGTGGAGCGAATTTAGGAAAGATAGAATAAATTTAGGAAATAAAAACTGTACAGCAGCGCACAAAATCCGGCGGCCTTGAAGAATATTTCAAAGCCGCCGGACTTTCATAACGTCTTTTTGTTAAACACCATAACAGACAGGAGCAGCAGTACCGCCGACAGAATTACGGTAAGAATTCCAGGAAGTATAAACTGGGAAGCTGCCGCTTCTCCGGTGAGCAGATCTACATTTTTCATGACAAGAAAAGATGGGCTGACACCTTCCAGAAGCGGCGCCATGCTCAAAAGTCCCATCACGACGGTGAACACCAGCAGAAACAGTATTGCGGTGAAGGCCTGACGGAACATCACACAGCCCAGCATAAGAATACATAAGTACAGCAGCGCGGTGAGCCACACCACAAAGGCTGACAGCAGAAGGTGTTTAAAGCCCTCTCCCGGCCACAGATATGCGGTATATGCCCAGGCGACAGCAAAACTGAGCCAGTAGCTCACCGTCATAATCACCGCAGAGGAAGTAAATTTTGAGAGAACTACCGCCCTGCGGGACAGGCCTTTCGTGAACATGATCGTCAGCGTGCCCTTTGCGTATTCCCCGGACAGGCTGCTGCTGAACAGAATGATCATCAGGCTCAGGCCGAGAGAGGACACATTTTTATAGAACTGCATCCATGCGTCCGCCGCGCCTGGTTCCTTCACCGTTATCTCCATATTCACTGCAAATGTTTCAATGAGAAGAGGAGTAAATTTCGCCAGCAGCGGGCTCGATACTCCAAAGAAAAAGAACAGGGCAAGCATCAGAAACATACGGTAGGTGCGGACATTCTCCACCAGTTCTTTTCTCGTAAACGCGGCCATCCCACTCATTTCACCACCTCCAGGAATAAATTTTCAAGTGTCGGCTCCATAAGCTCCATTTTGAGCGGACAAATCTCCGTCTCTGCCAGTGCCGCAATAACGCGATGCTGAATCCGGTTCATGTCCGTTCCATGCAGGATCATTTCCCGCTCTTTCATCTCCGTGTGTTCCAGCAGAGGAACAATCTGCTCATTGGCCGCAAATGTACGGATATCATCACAGCCGGAAAACTCCAGCAGCAGACTGTCCCGCCCATGCAGCGCCCTGATCTCGGGAAGCGTTCCGCTGACTGCAATGCCGCCCCTGTGCAATACGGCGACACGGTCGCAGATCCGCTCGACATCCGACAGGATATGCGTCGAAAATATCACCGTCGTGGTGCCTTTTATCTTCATCAGAATATCCAGTATCTCCTTCCGTCCTACGGGATCGAGGGCACTTGTCGGCTCGTCACAGATCAGCAGGCGCGGCTGTGACAGCAGCGCCTGCGCGATGCCGAGACGCTGTTTCATGCCGCGGGAGTAACCGCCGATCCGTTTCTTCACGCCCTCCAGTCCCACAAGGTTCAGAAGTTCATGGCTCCTGTTTTTCGTCTCTTCCTTTGGAAGCCCCGAAATCTCGCCGCAGAGCGCAAGATATTCGACGGCGTTCATGTACGTGTAAAATTCCGGGACATCCGGCAGATAGCCGATATGGCGGTTGGCCGCTGTCCCTCCATACTTCACCGGCTCCCCGCAGACGGTAATTCTCCCGCTGTCGGCTTTCAAAAGACCCAATACCATTTTCATAGTCGTTGTCTTTCCCGCCCCATTTTGGCCAATAAATCCAAATACGGCCCCTTCCGGCACGGAAAGCTTCAGACGATCGATCACCTTCTGTCCTCCGAAGCTTTTAGACAAATCCTCTATCGTAAGAATATTCATTTTTCCTCCCCTCGTCCCAGAATGAAATACGCGATCGGTCCGATCACTTGAATGAAAAGCACGATCAAAGCCCACATGATTTTATTTCCAAACCGGTAATGCGGATGGCGTAACACATGAATGAGCGCCGTGACTGCGAGAATCACTTCGGCAATGATAAGCGGGATAAAAAGCGGTAAGTTAGCCATGAATACATCCATAAAATATCCTCCATTGTTTTATATCATCATGATACTATCATCATTTTTATAATATTATCATATTGATAATAAAAAGTCAATAGAACGGCTCTTCCAAAAATTTCCGCCTCTCTGCTGTCAGCATGATGCGGTGTTTCCGGAAAGAGCCGTCTCTGATTTACTCATTATATGTCTCGGGTGGTGTCACGATAAGGCCGATGGTTCTCAGCCTTCTGCCCGGAGCCGGCGGGTTATGATGCAGCGGCTCGATGATTCGCGCGAACTCCCCAACCGCAGCTTCCAACTCTTCATTGGTTGCATAGACAGGGGCCATGGTAAAGGCTGGATGGTCCTCCATGATATCGATATCCGGACGTTTGCAGTACTCCTGAAACTGCTTGACGAGTCCCAGCATATAGTTCATAAAGAGCAGCATAAACGCCTCCCCGGAATTGGAGCTTACGATATCCTCTATCCCTTCGCCCAGGGGGATAGCCAGGGCATAGGTCTTCTCCACAGTTCCCCTGATCGGATTCTCTCCCACGATTTTTAAGATCCCTTCGTCTGTCATCCGCTTCAAATAGCGGTACAGCGTTGCCTGCGGAATATCGCTGTATAGCTCCGACAAACGCTTTGCGGTCGTCTGACCGGAAGCGTATATTTCCAGCAGCAGCTTACATTTAATCGGATTGGCGAAGCAATCCATTATTTTCTGATCCATTCTGCATCCTCCTCGCATTGCTTACAAGAATATTATCACTGTGATAATAAAAAGTCAATGCTGCTCAGACATCCTTACCGTCAAATTCCCCGTGGTATCCTACTAAATTTTCTACAGTTCACATACCATAAGATACTCCTCCGCATGTTCGGCGACGATCTGAAACCCAAGACGGAGATACAGCCCCGCCGCATAATTGGCCTTCTGTACAGATAGGGAGACACGGCTGAATCCGATCTCTTTTAAATGGGTAAGCATGGCCTTCATCAGCCCGGTTCCTATACCGAGCCCACGGTACGGCCCGTAGAGGGATATTGCGAGTGACGGCGTGCTGTCATCGAAATGACCGTAGTCATTCATGATCCGCACCCATACGGCCCCCACAAGTTTTCCGTCCGCCTCCGCCGCCAGCGCCTGATCCGCCGTCTGACTTCCAAAATCCGCAGTGTAGACCTGCAGCTCCGGTGTCTTAAGGATCGACCTTGCAGGCGGCTTCATGCCTTCCGGCACAAATATCGCCTCGTATAAAAAATCTTCCAGCAATGGATATTCCGATTGTTTCATTTTCCGTATTGTGTACTCCATATTTGACCTCACCTGCCTGCGCTTTCCGCCAGATCCGCCAACTTGAAATGACTGACCAGTTCCTTTAAGAGCTGCGCCTGAGAAGCCAGTTCTTCGCTTGCGGCGGCGCACTCTTCCGCCGTTGCGGAATTCGTCTGAACCACTTCGGAGATCAGATTGATATTCTCCGTGACCTGCCGGTTCGCGTCAAACTGTTTTGACGACGCGTCCGTAATATGGAAGAGCAGCTCCGACACGTTGTCAATTCCGCTCACCACCTCCGCCAGCGCATTGTCCGTCTCATTTGCGATCTTCCGGCCGTTTTCTACAGCCTGAATGGAACTCTGAATCAGGGCCGCAGTACTCTTAGAAGCGGCGGACGACTGGTTTGCCAGACTCCGCACCTCATTTGCCACCACGGAAAAGCCTTTGCCGCGGTCTCCTGCACGCGCGGCTTCCACCGCCGCGTTCAATGCCAGGATATTGGTCTGGAAGGAAAAATCCTCAATCGTCTTAACGATCTTCCTGATTTCGTCGGATTTGCCGCTGATCTCCGCCATGGCCTTTACCATCTCCTGCATGGAACGGCTGCTTTCGGTTGCATTTTCTTTGACCATCTGCGCTTTTTCACTGGCCTCCTGTGCGTCCCTGGAATTCCGGTATGCCTGATCCGATATCTCGCTCATCATGCCGGTCAGTTCCTCTACGGAAGCGGCCTGCTCCGTGGTTCCCTGCGCCAGATTCTGTGAACCGGAGGATACCTGTTCCGAACCGGCCGCCACGTGGTCTGCCGACCGGCTGATCTGAAGCAGGAGCTCACTTAATCCGCGGTTGATCTTTTTCATGGAGCGCATCAGCTGCTCAAATTCTCCGATATAATACTCATCTTTTTCGCGGTGCACACTAAAATTCCCCTCCGCCATCTCATTCAGGATATAGGTTTCATTCTGAAGGACATCTGTCAGAGTCTTCACCATGCTGCGGATATCTCCGGCAAGGCTTCCCAGTTCATCCCTGGAATCATATGCAACGCGGACCGCCGAAAACTCTCCTTTGGCCATGGCGCGCGCCGCCTGCTCCAGTTCTGTGACCGGCTGAGTGATCCCGCGTGTTATGTAAACGCCGAATACAACGCTTACCGCCACGCTGATGCCTCCCAGGATGATCACGGTAAATACAGCCATCGCCTGCTTCTCCCTCAGTCCCGATACCAGAGTCTCTCCCTTTTTATTCCCGCTCTCAATCAGGCTGTTCAGTTCCGCCTGTGCCTCCTGAATCGCGAGAATATTATTATGCTCCATATAATCCGCCGCCTCGGCCTTCTGATTCTCCGAAGCAAGCGTAAGAACGTGTTCCCTCATGGGCGCCAGCTTTGCCAGTGCTGCATCCAGCCGGTCGATAATCTGCTGATCGCCCAGGAAATGCGCTTTCACAACTGGAAGCTCTTCCTGTATGATTGCAGCGCAATTCCTGGCATCTGTGATCGCTTCTTTTACAATTTCGGAATCCGTATTCGATATCGAACGGTAAACAGACTTCTGCATCCGTTCAAAGTTTGAATTAATAACACTTGCACTGTCATTTACAGTAAACGGCCCGTCATAGAAGGTCTCTATCTGCCCTCCCAGCCTGATGAAATCGACAATACTCACCACACAGCTCATAATAAGCAGGGTAAGTATAATCGCATATGAGATCGTCAGCTTTTTTGATACCTTTAAATCCTTCAATACACCCCTCCTCCCTGTCATCATTCCTAACACTCTCCCGCTCGCAGCAGATACTGGTCCAGCAGCTTCTCCAGCGCCTTCACATCGATCGGTTTGGAAAAATGATCATTCATGCCTGCGCGAAGCGCTTCCTGTCGGTCGTCCTCAAATGCATTGGCCGTCATGGCCACAATGGGAATCCGTTTTGCGTCCTGCCGCTCCAGATTCCGTATGGCTCTCGTCGCTTCGTAGCCATTCATGACCGGCATCTGAACATCCATCAAAATCAGATTGTAGTATCCTTCTTCCGAACCGATTACCTTCTGAACCGCTTCTCCTCCGTCGCAGGCGTCTTCCACCTCAGCCCCCATCTCCTCAATCAGAGTGTGGGCAATCTCCCGGTTCAGCAGATTGTCCTCGGCCAGCAGAACCCGTTTGCCCTGAAAATCACGGCTGTCCCCCACCTCTTTGTATTCGACAGGATTCTTCTCTTCCTCCAGCTCCCTTAAGAGGTAGCAGATCTTGGAACGGTAGAACGGCTTCGCCAGAAATGCCGTCACGCCCGCCTCCCGGGCCTCGTCCTCGATATCGGACCAGTCGTAGGCGGTCAGAATAATGATCGGCACCTCATTCCCAGCGATCTTCCGAATCCGCCTCGTAATCTCCACCCCGTCGATATCCGGCATCCTCCAGTCGATAATCATCAGCTCGAACGGATCCATGCTGTCCATGGCCTGGGCCGCGAGGCTTACCGCCCTCATGCCTTCCGTCGTAAACTCCGCGCGCAGTCCGATATCCTCGAGAAGCTCCGTGACATTTTTACAGGTCTGCATATCGTCGTCCGTAATCAGGCAGTGGATGCCGAGCCATTCTCCAGGAATCTCCTCCTGAGGAGCGTTCTGCAGCCGCAGCGGCAGGGTCACGGTAAAGGTGGAGCCTTTCCCCAGCTCGCTCTTCACCTGGATATCGCCGCTCATCATATCTACGATATTCTTTGTGATGGCCATGCCGAGACCGGTTCCGGTGGCCTTGCTGTGCGTGGAATCCTGTACCCGTTCAAACGGCAGAAAGAGCTTATCCAGGAATTCCGGGCTCATGCCCAGTCCGGTATCCATGCACTCGAACACGTAATTCTGATACTCCCCGCGGCCGCTGTTTTTCTGGTATACATTAACCGTGATGCGGCCGCCTTCCATCGTATACTTGACTGCGTTGCTCAAAATATTGAAACAGATCTGGCGGATTCGGAGCGGATCACCGATCACCATCTCATCCTTTAACTCCAGCAGACTGATGTCCATGCGAAGGTGATCCGCATCGGCCTGCGGGCGTATCAGCTCCGTAACCTCCGCCACCAGATCCGCAAAGTTAAACGGCTCCTCCCGCAGGGATATCTTTCCGCTCTCAATCTTCGACATATCCAGGATATCATTGATCAGGCTCAGCAGATGCTGGCTTGACAGATTAATCTTTCTTAAACATTCCCGCACCCGATCATGGTCCTCCATGTGGGAAGCAGCGATCGCCGTCATGCCCACAATGGCGTTCATCGGCGTCCTGATATCGTGGCTCATATTAGACAGGAACTGACTCTTAGCCACACTGGCTGCCTTTGCACTCTCCAGAGCGCCCTGAAGCGCCTGCCGGTGCTGTTCCTCCTCGTGCTTCTGTTCGTCAATCCGGCGTGATAACAGGATGGCGAGCTGATCGCTGGAATACGGATTTTCCACGTAAATAATCTGTGTGGAGGTCCAGTGATACTGACCGTCCGCCAGCATAAGCCTGGCCTCCAGGAACACCTCCTGCCTCCGGATTCCCAGAGTCTTCTTAAGGCTCTCCGGCGCTAGACGCTTCTTAAATTCGTCCTGAAAGTCCGGATGCACGGAAGCCAGAAAGTCCTGATACAGTCTGTTAAAGGATTCCTGCTCTCCCAGGTCGGCCATGAGCCCCGGCAGTACATAGATGAATTTAAGCGTATCACAGGTTAAATTCAGACTGATAATGACCGGGAACACGTTGGAGACCGCGCTGATCAGCATCCGGCGCTCCTGCAGCTTCTCCCGCTCCGCCTCTTCCGCTGCCAGCTTCTCCGATGTAATGTCGTGGAAAGTGGCGATGAGGATCGGGGTTCCGTCTGCATTCAGCGTTTTTTCCACCAGTCCGGCCGACCAGAAGAAGCTTCCGTCTTCCCTCATGACACGGTTCTCAAAGGATTGCTTCTGATCGCCCTCGGCCGCCTCCCGGAAGATATCCACAATCATCGGATAATCCTCCGGATGGATAAATTCCATGAGTTTCTTTCCATAGGGCGAGTTGTTAGAGGCCTCCTCCGGGAAATTAAGCAGCCTGAGCCCCTCCTGGTTCAGCTGAAGCAGCTGGAACGGGTCCTCCACGGTTATCAGAGCGATGCCTTCCGGTATTGCATTGTAGAGATGCACGATGTAGCTGGCCTGTCCCCTCAGCTTCCGGTTTATCTGCTTGACGTACCGCAAGTAGACGATCACCAGTATGGCTAGTCCGATCAGGATAACCGCAATCAGAAGAAAGGTGCGGATTAAGATCTGATTCGTCTGCGCCTCAACAACGTTCTGCGGAATAATCGAGATCAGATACCAGTCAGAATTCAGCCCCAGTGGGATATAACAGAATACGGTATCCTCATCCTGATACGTGAAGGTAGCCCATCCCGTCCTTTTATCGATCAGGGACTGTGCAAACTGGTCCAGTCTGGCGGAATCATTCTGAGATTCCGGAAGCATGTCAAACAGGTTCTGCACCGTCTTGTTGCTGCCCGGATGCGGCGGACGGATCAGCACATTTCCGCTGGTGTCCACCACATAGGAAAAACCGGCGTCCTGATAAAACGAGACGGTAAAGCTGTCCACAATCTCTCCCACTTCGTACGATTTCAGAAGGTACCCCGCCGTTCCATCCTGCAGGATCACTTTTATGTACAGGTTAAATTCATTGACCCCCGTGCCGCTGCAGATGTGAGGATCGATGATCCCCTTTTCCTCAGAAGCTGAGGCCAGAAATTCCGCTGCCGCCGTATCACCGGGAGCACTGGACGGAAATATGGTACCGTCTTCCAGATATAACACAATCCCGTTGTCCATACGGCCGTAGCTGCTGATCAGCCCATCCAGCTCTTCCGTCTGGCCGGCGGTATATTTTTTCAGATAATTCGTGAGGGACTCCATGACCCTGTATTCTTCCTGCAGCTGGACCCGCAGCGTATTCATCCCCTGCTGGGTACTCTCCCGAATGGTGCCGATGGACTGCTGCCAGAGCTGTTCCCGCACCGAGCTGACAAAAAGAACACTGATCAACGCAATCACCACGCTGACGAGTAACGCCACCAGAGCAATTTTAATCCTGGCCTTTCCGTCCTGTTGCTTCATCATGGTACAATCCTTTCCTGAGCCTGCTGATCCAGCCAGCTCATGGTAGATTTAAGACTTTCCCCTGCCAGCAGCATTTGGGAAGCTTCCGCTGTCAGATCCCATATGGGCAGCTTCAGCAAATCATCGGTTCCGATCACCGTCCGCCCCGATTCATAGCAGGAGATCAGAGGCTGGATCTCCAAAACGCTGGAGGGGTTCCCTCCCTTTAGCGGACTGAAGGAAGACTGCTGGTCGGCAAACCGCTGTATATTCTCAGCTTTCGTAAAATACTCCACAAATTTCATGGCAGCGTCAAGATGTTCGCTGTCGGCATTTACGCTCAGGCGCGTATCGGGATTGATCACCAGCATACTGCCCTCGTCGAGAATCGGCAGCGGTGCCACCTCAAACTGAAAGTCCGGCTTCATACTGTCCACACGCCCCGCCGCCCAGGCTCCGGTAAGCATAAATGGAGACTCGCCCAGAATAAATTCCTTCAGATCGTCGGAGGTCTTTTTAGTCTTCAGCGCCTGATCCGCGTCCAGATACCCTCGGCTGATAAATGTCTCCACCGTTGAAAATCCCTCTGTCAGATATTCGCTCAGCTTCTCCTCGCCGTTGTTAAGACGCCCCAGCACCTCCGTCTGGCGCTTATCCTGGTATACTTGGTAGAATCCCTGGCCGATCGCCAGGGTCTTCAGGGAAATGTCGTTGTTGGCGATAACCGGAGTCATTCCCCTGCTGACAAAATAGTCGCAGACCTCCTCCCATTCCTTCCAAGTTCCGGGAACCTGCTGTTTATGTTCCTTCAGTAAATCCAGATTGCAGTAAAGGCCGAAGACCGACACCGTCGTAGGCACCCAGGTAATCCTGCCGTTCCCCATCTGGCTCCTCATCTCGTCCGTAAAATCAGGCAGCGTAGAGAGGCCGGACAAATCCGCCAGCTGTCCCTTCTCTTCCAGCTTCAGCAGGCTGTCGTGATTCACCATAAATATGTCGTCTCCCTTTCCGCTCTCCATACGTTTCTCCAGGGCATCGAAGTAGGCGGTTCCCTTCAGGCTCTCATAGGATACACGGATATATGGATTTTCCTTCATGAATTCCGACATAATCTGTTCGATCACGGTTACATTGTCCGGCTCATATTTGTTTCCAAAAAAAGTGATTGTCACAATTTCCTGGCTATCCAGGGTATCTTCATTCACCACTCTGTTCTTACCGCCGCTGCAGCCTGTGAGGGCCGCTATCGTAAAGGTAAGAAACAGGAGCAGTGCCGGGATTTTTCTTGACATTGCAGTTCTCTCCTGTCTTTTGTAATACATGGTATTTCCATCTCTGTTCACATACTAATTGGATTCTACCACAACCTGACTACGAGTGCAATCGATTCTATCTTTTTAAACGGTACTGTACCGTTTCATAAGCGCATGGTATAATAAGGCAGAGGTGAAAACATGAAAGGCAGCAATGAATTATACAGACTCGTATACGACTATTACGCAACCAGAATCTTATTTGGTTTTTATACTTATGGGGACGCGATGCCGTCCATCCACAAAATATGCGTTCAATTCAGACTGGCGGTTCCGACGGTACGGACAGCATTTACTTATCTGGAACGGGACGGATACATACAGGTCGAAGCGTCTAAAGTAGCCCGCGTGGTTTACAAGGCCGCTCCCGCCAGGATCATGAAAAATATTGTCGACTACTTTCTGCCGCGTGAGGACGGATTAAACGACATCGGAGTGGCCGGACGGATTTTAATCGAACCGCTTTTCACACGGGGACTTCAGCGCTGGGAAGAGGACCAGTGGAACCAGCTGCGTGAATGGCTCACCAATCCCTCTCCGGACACGCTGTTTATGCCGATTGAACTCTATATTCTGGCACTTTCTGCGCTGGATAATAAGCTCCTGCTAAATCTTTACTGGGAGATGGTCCGCTACCTCTGCTTCCCCTATCTGTCCGAAGACCAGGCGGCATGGAAGCTCTCTCTGGAAGAACTGGGAATCCAGACAAACGAAGAGCTCATCCACTATCTGAAGGCAGAGTATTTTAAAGTTTATACCAAAACAGCTGTTGACCTGTTTTCTTTCCTGAAAACAGTACGTCCCCGATATGCGCCGACCGAACCGGAGCCGGTCCCCTTCCAGTGGAGCCTCTACCGGCAGCGTCCACAGATACGCTATTCCCTGGCCGCCAGCATCATCCGTGGAATTGTATCGGGAGTTTACCCCATCGGAAGCTACCTCCCCTCTCTGCCGCAGCTGGCCGCAAAGTATGGAACGGCGCTGTCGACGATACGCCGTACGGTCTCGCTCCTCAATGACCTGGGGGTGGCAGCGTCCCAGCACGGTAAGGGCATCCTTGTCTGTATGACACCGCAGGCCATCGATTTTTCCAGTCCCGATGTGCATGAGATGCTGGATCTCTATCTGGAAAGTCTCCAGATGCTGGTATATACCTCCCGTTCGGTCTCCCTGTTTACATTTCAGTCCGTCTCCAAGGCGGCTCTGGAGGTCTTAACCGAGCAATTCAGGTGCATCAGGAAGGAAAGCCGGACGGATCTCTATCTCGAAATCTATCTGGGCTTTATCGTTAAACACTGCTCCTCCGCCATGGTACGTGAGTGCTACGACAAATTAAAACAGCTTCTGGCCTGCGGCTATCCGGTCACCCTGATGAGGCTGAAAAAGGACAGTCTGGGCCAGGAATACAATCCGGCTGTTCTCCAGGCGGTCACTTCTCTGGAAGCCGGTGACACGGAGGGCTTCACCGATCAGTGGTGTGAATTCTTAAGCCAGCAGGAGAACGAGACGAGATCATTTATCATGGAACAATGGAAGCATTCACCCCAAAATTGAAACATTTACCAGAAAGCAGGTGGCGGTCATAGACGGTAAGATTTTATTGGCAGACGACGAAAAAGATATTGCAGACCTTATGGAAGAAGTCCTGCTCCAGGACGGTTTCCGGGATATCCGAAAGGCGTATAACGGCGCGGACGCGGTGAACATCTGCCGTGAATTCCAGCCGGACGCGGTCATTCTCGATATCATGCTTCCGGATATAGACGGTCTTGAGGTATGCAGGCAGATTCGGGAGTTCTCCTATTGCTCTATCCTGTTCCTGTCTTCCAAAAATGATGATGTGGATAAAATTCTCGGTCTCGCCTCGGGCGGAGACGACTATATCACCAAGCCCTTCAGCCCACGCGAGGTTGTGTTCCGCGTCAAGGCACAGCTCCGCCGCCAGCGCTATCAGACATCCCCAGCCCAGGACACTGGCTCCGTCTTAACCGCCGGCCCCCTCTCGCTGGATAAGGAAAGCGGGCGGGTCTATAAGGATGGACGCGAGATCGCCCTGACCGGGCGCGAATTCCTTCTGCTCTCCTATCTCATGGAAAATACGGACAAAATCATAAGCAAAGAGCGTCTCTATGAACAGGTCTGGGGGGAAGCCAGCAGTATCTGTGACAACACGATCATGGTTCACATCCGCCATATCCGGGAAAAAACAGAGACGGACCCGTCGAGGCCGCAGCAGCTCATCACCGTAAAAGGCCTGGGCTATAAGCTCAGGAAAAGGATCAAATAAATGAAGAAATCCGGTTACCGCACCACATTCCACATATATTTTATCTTCCTGCTGACGCTGATCGGCACGATCCTGTCGGCAATTCTTCTCTTTTTTCTGCTGATAACGGTTCGAAAACCGGACGGTTCTTACGTCAGGAGTGACTGGCCAAAATCCTTTACAGAGAGTTTCGGCAGACAGATCCAGTTTACGGACGGTACGCCCCGGGTTACACAGGCCGGAATCGAACTGCTGCAGGACAACGGCGTGGGCCTCCAGATCTTAGCTCCGGATGGCCGGGAGGCATACAGCTACGGGAAGCCGGATTCCGTTGGCGGCTCTTATTCCGCCTTTACCGGCACCGTTCAAAACGCCGGGGAAGACTGCGTCTATATACTCTATTTTCCCATGAAAATCTCCGCCATCACCATGTATCTCAACGGGGATCGTTTTTCTGGCGGCCGGCCGCTCATCCTTTCCCTTTTATGCGTGCTGTTTCTGGTGGTTCTCATCTCCGGAGCCCTCTACGGCTTCTGGACCTCCAGACAGTTAAAGCGGCTGACAGCCTCTATTCAGGATATCTCCCTCCGCCGCTATCTTTCCGATCACAGCCGCGGCGCGTTCGAGGATCTGTACGCCAGCCTGAACGCGTTAGATGCCGAGATCCGGGCCAGCGACCGCCTGAGGGAAGAGACGGAGAAGATGCGGGAGGAATGGATTTCCAACATCACTCACGATCTGAAAACGCCTCTCTCCCCGATTAAGGGCTATGCGGAGATCATACAAAACGGGGACGCCGGGCAGGAGGAATCTTACAGGCGGTACGCCGCGGTCATACTGAAAAACGCCGCCTACATGGAAGCGCTCATCGACGACCTGAAGCTGACGTACCAATTGGAGAACGGCCTGCTTCCCGTCAACCGGGAGCGTCAAAATATGGTCCGCTTCTTAAAAGAGCTGGCAATCGATATTTTAAATACGCCCGAGTACGAAGACCGCGTCATCGGTTTTGACAGCACGGAGGACGCCATTTTCTATTCGTTTGATTCAAAGCTGCTAACGAGAGCCTTTCGCAATCTGATCATCAACGCCTTGGTACACGGAGGAGAAACGGCAAAGGTCACACTCCGGGTATCTTGCATTGACGGCGCGCTGCTGATCCAGGCGGCTGACAATGGAAAGGGCATAGGTCCGGAGGAGGCCGAACACCTCTTTGACCGCTACTACCGCGGCACCGGCACAGGAGAGAAGCCGGAAGGGACTGGCCTGGGCCTGGCAATAGCGAAAAGCATCATCGAGCTGCACGGCGGAACCATCTCCGCCTATGGCACTCCCGGCGCAGGGACCGTGTTTTCGATTGAATTTCCTGTTTCTTAAGGTTAATTAAGGTTGTCTGAAAGTCAGATTAAGGCTGACAGCTTATCATAATTTCTATGATAGCTGTCAGCCATTTTAATTATGAAATCAGACAATTCCACGGAAAGCAGGTGCCACAATGAAGATCATACTAAAATATATTCTCACCAATATAAAAGAGCGAAAGCTGCGGACCGCAGTCATGTTCCTGTCCATTCTGCTCTCCTCCATGCTCCTGTTCGTATCCTTTTCCATCGGTGCTTCCTATGAAAGTGCACAGCAAAAAATGGCCAGGGGCATGGCGGGCAGCGCAGTTCTCTCTGTAAAAGCGGCCAATGGGGCAATTAAAACGGACGAACTTCCCCCGCTTTCGTCCATCGAGGCAGGCGTGGGCGTGCTGAAGGGCACAGCCCTCTATCATGAGAACGGCTACTACGAGACCATCGATTTAATTGCCGCCGATTTAACGGAGCTGGATAAAATCAATCCGCCCCATCTGGCCAATGGTGAGAAAATCACTGATTTCACCGGCAGCCTGGTGATCCTGCCGGACCGTTTTACTTTGAAATACGGAATAAATAAAGGCGATACCATCCATTTACAGATCAATGGCGCCACGGTTCCGCTTCAGGCCGCAGATATTGCAAACTATGACACAGTCTTCCTCCGCCATACGAGGGGAGCGACAGCCCTTCTGCCTCTTCCCACCATGGCCGGACTCCTGGATCAGACGGACGGATACAGCGAAATCCTGATAAAGCCCGCCGCCGGAGCTGACACTGCGGTTCTGAAAAACGAAATCGCCGCTGCTCTGCCCGCCCCCGCTTATATTGTATCCGAGGTGGTCAACGAGGCGCAGATCGCTGCCGACGCAAGGCAGAAATCCATACCGTTTTTCCTCATCAGCTTTTTCTCCATGACCATGAGCGTGTTCATTATTTACAGCAGCTACAAAGTGATTACCCTGGACCGCCTTCCGGTGATCGGAACCTTTCGCAGCATCGGCGCAGAGAAAAAGACCGTAACCCGCATCTTCCTTCTGGAAAGCCTCCTGTATGGAAGCGCAGGCGGCCTTCTGGGAATCCCGTCAGGCGTTGTGGTGCTGAAGCTGATTCTTCACGGCATGGGGCAGTCTCTGTCCCAGGGCATCGAAATCCCGGCAGTGATCTCCCCGCTCAGTGCGGTGATCTCATTTACCATGGCGGTATCCGTGGCATTTCTCTCCGCCTGGCTTCCGATCCGCCGTGCGGGACGCCTGCCGGTGAAGGACATCGTACTCGGCACCGCAGAAGAACCGCACACTTCCATCAGATTCCTTACGAGCGTCTGTGTAATCGTGTTTCTGATCTCCATGCTGCTGCCCCGCCTGGTATCCGGGCCCATGCTGTACCTGGCCGGCGGCCTCTCTCTGCTGGGAATGACTGCATCGGCCGTGCTTCTCGTTCCCATGCTCACCAACCTCTGTTCCACAGCACTCACACCGCTTTACCGCTCCCTCCTGGGAAATGAGGGCTGGCTGGCCGCCCGGAACATGAAAGGCAATAAAACTACAGCGCAGAATATCACGCTGCTCTTCATCAGTATCTCCGCCGTGATCGCCATCACGGTTGTCGGTGATTTTGTCACAACGTATGTCAGTGACGTCTTTCATGGGGCGGAGCTTGACGGCTTTGCGGATGGACATATGGAACCGGAATTTGTCGACAGGGTAAAGGAAATGGATGGGATAGAGCAGATTCTGCCGCTTTACGTCTATAAGAATCAGATAACAACGGACGGCCTCCCCCTCAGCCGGCTGGAGGCAACCGACCGCCTCGACTGGTATGGCTCCATGCTGGCGCTCCATTATACGGAAAAGGACATGGAAGCTTCCGCAGTTTCGGCCTTCGCCTCCGGGCGGGCTGTCATCCTGAGTACAGACTGCATGAAGCGGACCGGCGCCTCCATCGGCGACCTCCTGTCCCTCTCTGACGGCTCCGTTCTGCAGGACTATCTGCTCGTCGGCAGCTTCAAATCGAGGGCCACCGATGTCGAAGCTGTCATACCCGCCGCATATGCGGTTTCCGATTTTGGAGCCGTCTCCTACGACTTTCTCGCCTATACCGCCGCCGATCCGGATGCCATCATGGTACAGCTTCGCAGCCTGTTCGGCGGAACCTCCAACTGGAGCCGGACGGTAGAAGAATTCAACACGGACGCCCTCGCCACGGTCGGAACCTTTTTGAAGCCCATGCGCACCATGACCTGGTTTATTCTGCTGCTGGCCGCGGTTGGCGTCGTCAACAACCTTTTGATCAGCCATATTCAGAAGCGCCGTACCACCGCCATGTATAAGTCCGTGGGGCTCTCCAACCGCCAGATGGCGTCGATCACAGTGATTGAAGGCTTTTCATCCGGCCTGATCAGCGCGGTCCTTGCCGTGTTTCTCTCTTATATGGAAATCCAGACAATCTTCCTTGTGGCCGGTCCCAAAATACAGATCGTGCCGGAGCTGGATGCTTTTACGTTTCTGACTTCCGGTATCCTGGGAATTGCGGTCACTCTGCTGGGCTCTGTCGTCCCCATCATCAAGTGCCGGAAAATGAAGCTTGTGGAAGAAATCAAATTTGAATAGCTTACAGAACTGGAGGATAAGAAATGAAACCTATTATAGAAACTGCCGCCGTAGAAGGATGGCATATCGTTAAAAATTTCAGGCTCGGAGATACCGTGACCGAGGTGCTAAGGGATGTCTCCCTGCGGGTAATGCCGGGGGAATTCGTCTCAATTATGGGACCATCCGGTTCCGGAAAAAGCACGCTTCTCTATATTTTAGGCGGTCTGGACACCCCGACAGGCGGCCGCGTGCTGCTGAACGGAACCGATATCTCCAGCTTCGGAGATGAAAAAATGAGCGGTCTCCGCCGCCGGAGCATCGGGTTCGTCTTTCAGTTTTACAACCTGATTGCCAACTTGAATGTGGAAGAAAACATCATGCTCCCGCTTCTTTTGGACGGTCAGAAAATGGAGCGCTGCAAAGACCGTCTCGACCGGATTCTGGATATGGTGGGCCTGTCAGACCGACGCAGACACACGCCCCGGGAGTTATCCGGCGGCCAGCAGCAGCGTGTGGCAATCGCCCGCGCGCTCATCGGCAATCCCGGAATTCTCTTCGCCGACGAGCCCACCGGTAATCTCGACACGAAAGCCGGCGCCGATATCATGAGCCTTCTGCGGGAGATCAACCGCAGCACCGGGCAGACCATCATTATGGTGACCCACTCCCCGGAAGCGGCCAAAAGCAGCAGCAGGATCATTACGGTGCGTGATGGAAGAATCGTGCAGGATGGGAGCAGCATGTAGAGAATGCTGACTTAAATAAATGAGGCTGTGAAAAAACGAAGTTACTTTAACACCGTCTTCTCACAGCCCTTTGTTACAGCACCTCTAACGGTGCTGTTCCACTACATCAATCCAAACAAATTCCATAATGGATACATGACAACAATAAATCCCACAAACATGATCAACGTCTTTAAGCCTTCCTGTTTGATAAAATCCTTCATCGGCATCATTCCGTATTCATACATAATCAGGTTTCCGTTGGACTCATACGGCAGAAAAAGCATTTCACATGCGTACACCAGGATCATGCAGGCCACCACCGGGTTAATGCCCAGGGACACGGCGATCTGCGCAAATGGAATAGACAGCCCGCCCAGCATCGCAAGGGGCGTCATGAAGAAATTGGCAATCATTCCAAACAGCATAAAGGAGATGCATACGACCAGCACGCTCTTTCCGGAGAGAAACGGCACGGCGATATTCGTCAGGAAATCTCCAAATCCGACGGAAGCTCCCACGACGCCGATCCCGAGGCAGGCCGCTACAAGGAAGATCATGGAGAAATTGATTCTTCCGATTATCTCCTTGTCCCCGATTTCAATGCCCGGAACAAACATCAGATACGGGATCGTCATAAATCCATAGGCCGCCGGAAGGCCGGTAAAGTTTGAGGAAAACAGCCAGGCGAACAGAAGCACGATCATGGCGACCGCCTTTTTCTCTTTTTTGCTCATCTTTCCCAGCTGCTCGTATTTTTCATCGAAAATCTTACGGTTCAGCTTTCCGTCCATTTTCTTCGTCTTATAGACCTTCATCAGGATAAACAGCGTCAGCAGGCACCAGATAATGAAGCAGCCGTTGTACAGGAATGTGGTGAACATCCCCATGCTGTATCCCGGCACAAACTCCTGCAGCGATGTCTCAATCATGGAATAATAGCTTGGATAGTACAGAAACACCGTGCTTCCGGTACACCCGATGGTACCCGCGAAGCACACCAGCGATGATTCTCTGGAGGGCTTCAAATCCATGGCCTTGCACACACCGAAGATCAGCGCGCCGGCAATCACCCATCCATAGCAGAAGGTGACCAGATTTAGAAGAATTCCAATGATAAAGCAGCCGTAAACCACACCACCGTAGGTTCCGCCGCATTTTCTTATGACAAAGTAGGCGATCCGTTTTAAAAGACCGCACTCATCCAGTACCGTACTGAAGATAAGTCCCCCCAGGACCATCCATACCGTCGTATTTGACCAGGAACCAAAAGCCGTCGCGGCCGGAACGATTCCGCTGACAATATACAGTGACGGAAGCAGAATCGCCGACACCAACAGCGGAAACAGCTCAAAGGCAATGATCATAATCATAAATAGCGTAATCATAAAAAACCGCTTCAGACTTTCTGTAAAATCCCCCGAAACCGGAATAAAAGCAATGATGACTGGAATCAGTATGCTGACTGCCCATCCGATCCGTTTTTTCTTATCTGCACTCGTACTCATTCTAGTGCCTCCCCGTTTTATAGTTTCTCTCAATATCCTCATGGATATTGTCTTTTTTTTGTCAATCAAAACTGAAAAAGTACATCCCAAATGCCGGATAACCATCTGAACATCTGGGATGCCCTTTAAAACAATCCTATTTTATAATGCTTTCCTATAAAGTTCCATAATATCTTTTACATTTGTCTGTCTTGGGTTGGCCGGAATGTTGCCGCTCTTCATGGCATCCTCCGCCATAGCCGGAATCAGCTCCTCTTTGACGCCTACCTCGGAGAGTGATTTCGGAATGCCTAAGTCCGCGTTCAGCTTTTTAATCTCTTCCACCAGCATCTCCGGTTTAAAACCATTTAATACTTCATTGCCCTGGCGGATATAATTATAAATCACTTCATAACGGCCGTCGTCGGCAAGGGCGTTATATTCCAGAACCGTTGGAAGCAGAATGGAATTTGCGACGCCGTGGGGGACATTAAAGTAGGCGCTTACCGGGTGGCTCATGGCGTGTACATTGCCGAGTCTGGCCCATGCAAATGAGATTCCGGCAAAATTGCTGCCTGCCATCATGGCGCTGGCCGCCTCCTCATTCTTTCTGTTTGCGACAAACTGACGGAGGTTTCCGCCGATTAATTCCATTGCCTTTTCAGCCATTGCATCCGAGAACGGGGAGGCATTGACGGAAAGGTACGCCTCAATGGCGTGAATCAGTGCGTCGACACCGCAGGCCGCGGCGATGGACGCAGGCGCCGTCATAATCAGTTCCGGATCCAGAACCGCGTATTTCGGCAGGATTTCATAGCTGAACACCGACAGCTTGTAATTTCTGGATTCGTCCGTGATGACTGCGGAAGCGGTTACCTCACTGCCGGTTCCCGCTGTTGTGGGGATCGCAATCATCGGCACAATCGGGCCGGGAACCTTATGATTTCCCTCATAGTCCGTGATGCTGCCGCCGTAGTTCGCCAGCACGCCCACGGCCTTCGCCACGTCCATCGAGCTGCCGCCGCCAAGAGCGACGATGCTGGTCGCTCCGCATTCTTTATAGAGAGCGGCCGCTTCATTGACGATATCGGTGGTCGGATTCGGAATGACATCCAGATAGGAGGTATACCGGATTCCTCCTTCTTCGATGATGTCCTGTATCTTCCCTACCACGCCGATTTTCTCCAGTCCGCGGTCAGAGATTAAAAACACGTGCTCCGACTCGTTTTCTTTCAGGATCTCAGGAAGCTTTTTCAAGCTTCCCATTCCAAATTCAATATTCTGAGGTATTTTAAAACGAAAATCTTTCATTGTTCTTCTCCTTTTTTACAAAACTGCCATCAGGCTGGTGATCAGCATGTTTGCGCCGATAAACAGAAGTACTAAGTATACGATACGCAGGAACTGCTCACGGTTAATTCTCTTTAAGAAGCCCATGCCGAGGAAGAATCCGATCGCGGCACAGGGAAGGCCGATTCCCAGAGCGCTCCACATGCGGGGGGTAAATGCGCCGTTGCGGAACTGGGTATAGATGTTCCAGGTATTTAAGACCACCCATACCATGTTCATCGTGTTGCGGAATTTTTCTTTATCCTTTACCGCCTCGATGGTGTAAACCGTAATCAGCGGGCCGCCGATGGTAAATGCGCCGTGAACGATACCGCCTAATATGAGACAGCCGTAGCGGAAAATCTTCTTGCCGGTTGTGTCGGGCGCGTCTTCCTCATCTGTTTTTTTCAGAACCAGCGGCCTGATGATGTGCTTATAAATGTTCATCAATGCGATGATGGTAACCATGGCGCCGATACAGATCTTCGCGGTCGTCGGGCTGATCTTATAAAACAGATAATTGCCGATCAGGATTCCCGGCGCACACAGTGCAACGATTTTCACTAAATCTTTCCAGGAAACCTCACGCCACGCCTTCACGCCCAGATAGTATAAGAATGGAATTGTGAGGAGAGTTCCGTACGGTACCCCCTCTGCGGTTCCCAGAAGTCCGTTCGTAACCGCCGCGGCAATAACGGTACAGCCAAATCCCGTACATCCCTGTACAAAGAATCCAAAAATCTGCATCAAGCCAACCAGTATAAAATCAAACTCAAAAGTCATAATATCCCCCTATATATATTCCGTGTATTTTAGAAATGAAGCTCTGTACGCTGAATCAAATCCTTCTGCAGCGGCTTGCCCAGTTCGACAAAGTACGCGCTGTATCCGGCCACTCGCACAAGCATGTCTTTGTAGTCCTCCGGCTTCTTCTGCGCCGCCCGCATTGTCGCGGAGCTCATGATATTGAACTGGACATGCATCGCCTGCTTTGCCATATACTCATCGATAAATCCGATCAGAGTGTCTCTTCCCTCGACGCCGGCCACGGATTCCTCCGGGAATCTTAAGTTCATCAGCGTACCGTTGGACGCCAGGGAGTGATCCACCTTTGTCAGGGAATTTACAAGCGCTGTGGGGCCGCAGATATCGTGGGAGCCGCCGTCGGTATGAACCGGCCCCATGTTGTCGGAGATCGCCTCTCCCGCCTTACGGCCGTCCACGGATGCGTTGGTATTCAAGCCCATGGCCACGTTGGCATTGACCGAGTAGACTCCCGGGCTGAACTCGCCGCCTCTCGGATTCTTTCTTCCTCTGATATGTCTGCAGTAGCATTCGAACATGTAGCGGAACAGTTCATCCGCATAGTCGTCGTCGTTGCCGTAGTGGTGAACCTTGGAGCTGTTTACAAGAGCGTAAAGCTTTTCATGGCCTTTCCAGTTGTCCTTCACCGCTGCAAGCAGTTCAGAACCGGTACAGCGCTTCTCATCAAACACGAGCTGCCTGATCGCAGCCAGGCTGTCAGCGCAGGTTGCCATGCCGCTGGCCTGCGGGCCGGTGCCGTTATACTTGGCTCCGCCTTCCGTCAAGTCCCTGCCCGATTCCATGCAGTCCTCATAAAATGCAGATACGTAAGGTACCGGCTTTAAGGCGCGGTGGGCTTTGTCGATGATATTCAAGCTGCTGCACATCTGATCGGTCCAGTAAGCAAACTGTTTATCTACACTTTCGAGAACCTCGTCGAAGCTCTGATAGGTATCCAGGCTTCCGGTATCCGGTCCCAGATGGCCGCCGAGGGCGCCGCATTTCTCCCATCTTGCACAGTGAGGTCCGCAGTCCAGACAGCGTCCGCCGTTTAATACCATTTCCATCATCTTCGCCGTGTTGACGTAGGCGGCGTCATGCCAGCCGTACTCCTTGCCGGGAAGATCGATCTCCACACAGCCTACGACACAGTAATCTCTCGCTTCTTCCAGGGTCATGCCTTTTCTCATCATGCCTTTAATCGCCGGGGCATCGTTGAAAAGCTTTGGATGGCCGTAGCCTGCGCGGATACATTCCACGGTCTTGACCTTTAATTCATAGGGGGTATTTTCATGCATACGCACGCAGACCCACGGATTCATCATGCGGGTATGGGCGGAGCCTTCCAGCATCAGCATCGTCAAGTCATTGGTGGCGTCATTGCCGTCTCTGTCCACACCGCCTATGGTCAGGCTCTCGCCTCCGAAACCGCGGCCGTTGCGCACAGCCATACTTCCCTTATCCTTTAACTTGGTCGGGTTGTTCATCTTTACGTATTCGACCTCGATCAGTTCCAGGACAAATTCCTTTGTGATGGTGCCGTTTTTCATGTCCGCCTCATAGTACGGATACAGCCACTGATCCATACGGCCGTAGGAAATGGAGTGGCCGTTGCTCTCAACCTGAATGAGTGTTGTGGCTATATTAAATAACTGCATTGCCTGCCAGAACGTCTTCGGCACACCGCCTGCGATCTGACGGCAGTTATCCGCCATGGCTTCCAGCTCTTTCTTTCTCACCGGGTCCTGCTCTTTGGCGGCATACTCATCAGCCAGCTTCGCATAGCGCATGATGTATTTTTTCGCAGCCTCATGCATGATAATCATAGCCTGGTAGGTATCCCGCTTGTCGCCGTATTCCGGATCTCTCTTATCCAGCTTCTCCAGACCCGCTTTGGCATTTTCGATCAGGCCGTTGTAACCGACCTTCATCAGCTTCGCATAATCGATGGCCAGATGTCCGGCGCCTGCGAAATGGTACAGGTTCGTCTGGAAGATCTTCTTTCCTGCTTCGGAACCCTTAATCTGCTCTTCCTCCAGCCGCACATTGATTAAATCATCCACGGTTCTGCCCTGCCAGTATTTGCACAGCTCGATAATTTCTTTTCTCTCTTCGTCATTTCTTATGTAGAACTGGTCGTGTTCGCGCTCCTCAAACGGCGAGTGAAGGATCTCTTCGATGATCCAGTTCACGGAAAACTCCGGATAGATCGGCGATGCCTTGGGCGGCGCGGCGATCTCACCCAGAATCAGATCTCCGTCATCAATATACAGCTTCGTATTGAGCAAAATGTTCTCAAAGGCGTAGGCACACTGAAGCTTGCGGGGACAGACTTCATGCTCTTTATAGCTTTCCGTCACCAGCCTTAGCCGCTCCACATCGACCTCATAAGGTCTGTCTAAAAATGTCTGTCTGAGCATGTTTACCCTTGGAAATGGGGACCAGTCTTCATGGTGAACCTGGTAACCCAGACTGTAGACATGATCGAAAGGTTCTGTTCCACACGCGTTTGTGTGATTCTCGTTCATTGCAATTCCTCCTGAAAATATGATATAAATTGGTTTACTGTTTTTCCTTTGTTCCCACCAGGCAGTGAATTCCCCGGCTGTTAAAATACTCTGCAAGCTCGCCCACATGCTTCTGAAAGACCTTTCTGTTGATCTTCACGTCCTCCATCTGATAGGGCATTCCCAGGGAGGCGTATTTCTCTTCCCCAAGACGCATGAAGCTTAAAAGCTGCAGCGTTCTGACGCGGCCGTCCAGCTCGTTTATGATAAAATTGGCTGTGGCTTCTATGTTGGCCATATCATCGTTGACATTGGGGATCACCGGAATCCGAAGGATCAGTTCCCGGTCCCCGCCGGCCAGTCTCTTTAGATTTTCCAGGATTCTTTCGTTGCCTGCTCCCGTGTATTCTTTATGAATCCTGCTGTCCATGTGCTTGATATCGGAGATAATGAGGTCCGTATACGGCAGAACCTTCTCGACTTCCTTCCAGTCAGCGCAGAATGTGGATTCACAGCAGGTATGGATCCCCTCTTCCTTGCACGCCTGAAACAGCTCCGCCACAAAATCGCTCTGAATCAGCGGTTCCCCTCCGGATACGGTAACGCCCCCGCCGGAACGGTCGTAATAGCCCCGGTCCTTTCGGATCTCCTTCATGCAGTCTTCCACGGACATCGACTGCCCCCACTGCTTGATCGCGTCCGACGGACATGCCTGATAGCAGGCCAGGCAGTTGGTGCATGTACTCCGGTCGATTAAAGTCAGCTTCCCGCGCGTAAATTTAAGCGTGCCTTCTGCCGGACAGGCTTCCTCGCACGAACCGCAGTTCTTGCGGGAAATGCATTTGCTTTTATAGATCCCCGGCTGGATATGCGCAGTCCAGCTCTCGGGATTGCTGCACCATCTGCAGCGCAGCGGACATCCTTTTAGAAACAGTTCCGTCCGCATCCCCGGTCCGTCATGGATTGTGAAACGCTGAATATTGAAAATAATTCCCTGTTGTGACAATCGGCCCCCTCCTCCCAATGGTCGTTCTCTCCGGCACTTCTGCTTGATTGTATCTCTCTTTCGGCTTAATTGTATCTCTCTTTCGTTGTCCCGGAGTTGTTTCTGTATGTTAAAATTATATCAAACCTGACGTACTGAAAAAAGTGGCCATCTGTAGTATTTCGTATAGGGAATGTTCCCTATTTCGACAGGGAAATGGGAGTCTTTCGGAGTCGCTCAGGTGTTTTCCGGTTTATACATAACAAAAAAACAGCTCAATCAGGAAATAAACCATCTCTGATTGAGCCATTCTCTTCTCACACTTTTATCTCATTTATACGAAAAAACAATTTTCTCCAATACAGCCATTACCTGGCTGCAAACCGTCCATCCTCTACCGGTTCTATATTCTGTTTCTCCCCCAGCGTCTTCACCAGCACATCATAAACCGTCATACCGGTACTCTCACTCTCGAGGATAAAGCTTTCCGGAACTATGGTATCCATAATGGCAACCGTATAGACCTTCTCCTTATCGACCGCATTTCCATCTGCCGTCTGTATCGTCCCGATTCGCTTTCCCGGTTCCGCTGTGGGGTCATAGCTCATGGAAAGTCCGGAAAAATAGTAAAACCAGCCGGACTGATTCTCCACAACAATCGATTTTTCCAGAGTCTCCATCAGGTTTTCTCCGGTTATTTTTATTACACGCATCTCTCCGGTATCGGGACTCTTCAGATCCGGAAGAATGCATTTTAAATCCACATTCGTCACATCACCTTTGTAGAGTCTGCCGCTCAGTCCCTTGCCGTTATATAAGCCGTCTTTCCCATTATCCATAAACAGGGCGATCTCCGCACCGCTCTGCCCGCGCATGGCATCCGTAATAAAATTTCCAGTCTGAATCAGGGTGAAGTCAGAAGCCGCTGTTCCATAGATCTCCGGATCAGCCTTATGAACAGGCTTTTTGTTTTGCTCATCCACCATCTGTATCACGTCTTCTTTCGTCTTCTCTCCCCTCAGCATCCCCGCCAGGCCTTCCTCCAGCGCTTCCTGACCATGCTCCAGCTGGCCGAACACCGCGTAGCGGCCGGCGCACAGTACCGGAATTAACGATTCTATTTCAGGGACATCCGGCGGGTCCGTGTCGTTCAGACTGGAAAACATCGCTCCGGTGTCCGCCATCATGGCCTCCTGTCCCTCCGGCGTGGATATGAAATCCATAATCTTCATCACCTGACGATACTTATCGCGATTTTCAGGCTCCGCCAAATGTTTGTTCACTCCCACATAGCATACCATATAAAGCCTTGCCCAGTCGTCGTTGCTGCCTGGATTGAAAAACGGCATGAGCGCAAACTCATCACCCATTTTGGAAATTTCATGCCCTCTTCTGGCCAGAAGCGCAGAGTCCTCGACCATGGCGCACTCCCTGGCGTAAAGCATGGTCTCCCGTTTGGAATACTCAATCTCCAAATCAGAAGGCTTCCAGATTCCTTCCTCCGTCATCTGCTGAAAGACGTCTAACGCCGGGCCAAAATGATCCCCGAAGCTGCCGGTTCCCTTGTTATAATTCGCGATCCACTGCTGATCCTCCGGCTTGCTGAAGCAGCTGCCAAAATTAAAACCGGTAAACGCCGTATTTAAGACCTCTGAATTCTCAAATCCCAATTGAATTGACCGGATTCCGCTGGCTTCTATAGTTTTACAGAGTTCTGTAAACTCCTCGTAATTACCGGGAACCTCCCATCCGTTTTCCTGAAACAGGGTCTTATTATACAGAATTCCTCTCACCTGAGAAGGTCCCGGCAGATAAAAAAGCGTTCCATCCCTGGAAATATTATTTAACATTGAAAGCTTGTATCGGCTCGTAAAATCTTCACCAGACAAATCCAGGAGTCTGTCCGCCCAGTACTCTTCCCCTGCATCCAGCGGCCACGTCATCACAATATCCGTCAGATCGTCGTGCTCCAGCCTCCGGCTGTATTCTTCAATCCCCATATCCGGAGTATAATTACCAATCTGGACAATATCGATATCCGGAAATTTCTCTTCCACTGCGTTTTCAAAGCTGTTGATACTGAACGCATACTTTACCAGAATGGTTACCGCAGTCCTGCCCTCTTCCACCTTTTTCTGAGAAATGACGTCATAACTGCCGCTATCCTTATTTCCTCCGCATGCGGTCAGAAACAGCATGCCGCACGCGAGGCCGATCAATCCCGCCTTCTTAACTTTACTCCGGTTCTCCCAACGGATCACTTTTGCGCACCTCCGCTAAACTTTCACCAAAAGCCTTCTGCTCAAACGATGCAATGTTCATGGGCTTATCAAATATATACCCCTGAATGTAGTCGCAGCCTTCCTGCTTCAGCATCTCCACCTGTTCCCTGTACTCCACGCCTTCCGCGACCGTCACCATCGAAAGGGAGTGGGATATGCGGATGATGCCGCCAACCACAGCCTTCAGGCGGTCTAATTCCATCGTCTTATCTTTGAAAAATACCTTATCAATCTTTAAGGTATCAACCGGAATCGACTGAATAAGATTCAAAGAAGAGTAGCCGCTTCCGAAATCATCCATCGAACAACCGAATCCCGCTGCCCTTATTTGTTCAATGATCTTAATCAGGCGCTCCGTATCTTCAAAAACCACACTCTCCGTAAGCTCAATTTCAATCAGGCTCCTGTCAATCTGATATTGATCTGCGATGGCCAGATAGGCCTGTAAGAACTTCTCATTTTTAAAGTGGACGCGGGAACAGTTGACAGAGATCTTCACCGGCTTCACTCCTCGTTCTGTCCAGGAACATAAGGTGCGGCAGACCTCCTCAAATACCCACAGATCCAGCGTAACGACAAATCCGTTTTTTTCAAACAATGGGATAAATTCGTCCGGATAGATCATTCCCTCCGCCCTGCTGCACCAACGCACCAGCGCTTCCGCCCCGCCGATCTTTTCCTCGGGAAGGTGGTATTTGGGCTGCAAGTACACCTGGAATTCCCTGTTTTTCAGAGCATCTTCCATCACATCCGACAGCTGCTTCTCCCGAAACATACGGGAACGTGCAGCGTCATCGTAAAATGCATACCGCAGCTTGCTGCCGGCCTGCCGCAGCGTCTCCTTCAGCGCAAGCTTCGCCCTGTCGATCATCTCCGGAAACAGCATATCCTTGTTCTCGATCACATAGACGCCGAATTCGATCTGGGGCATCCCCCACGCGGGATTCAGCCTGCCGATATACGCCTCGGCTCCGGCCGACCAGTCTTCAAATCTCTTTATCATCTCCTCTTCACTCCGGCAGAGCAGCATGATACAGAAATTATCGGCAAACAGCCTGCCCATGCACTCGTTTTTATTCAGTACAGAGGATAAATATTTGTAAAACTGCTTTAGGATCATATCACAGTTTTTCCGTCCGATCTGCGCGTTCAGAATTTTGAAATTTTCTATATTGGTATAGACCAGCGCATACTTCTGCTCCGGGACAGACTCCATCATCTCGGCTGCCAGCTCATAAAACCTCTGTATGGTATTCCCCTCGGTTATTCCATCCACGTAAGCGAGTCTCTCCAGCTTTCTTTTATTCGCACGGAAGATCCAGAACAGGATGGCCACAAGCCCGCAAAACAGAATTACAAGCAGCCCGCAGATACGCAGTGTCATAACCAGCAGCATATCCGACTTCTCGTTCACCGCCAGAAACGGAACAAAGGTCAGAAGATACCAATCGTCCGGCTGAATGGGCGTATAAACCATATATCTATGTACACCGTCTAAAGAAAAACTGATCTGGTCCGCGACATTCTTCTCAATGTCGCTGTATACTTTCGCCAGACTCCCTTTTTCATCCATCTCCGCATTCTGAAGCGTGGAAAAAATATTATAACCGCTCTTCATGGCAAATGGGAAGCTGGCCTTTGTCACAAGCGTCCCCGATTTCGTGATAATCTGAGAATATGCCTGACCGTTAAAGGAGGTCATCGACAGCACCTGATTCAGCGTATCCGGGTCATAGCAGGCGGCCAGCGCCATAATCTTTTCCCCGCCGACCGTGACATGATCCAGGGAAACGGCAAAAACAAAGTACTCTTTATTGTCCATAATCTGGGCTTTTGCAATCGCGGACTTATAGGCCAGCATGCTGTCGAGCATGGCATCATCGAAGGAAAAAAATACCGATTTGCTGTCCGCAATATTGTATGCTCTTCCAGATTCCTCCACCAGCATGATTGTATCAAACTCGCCAAACCCCTGCTGCTTCTGCAGAAGCTGCCTGACTTCCTCCATCGTCTCAGGCTCCGTCGTCTCCAGGGATGCTCCCATCATGTTAAGCATGGCGAAATTATCTTTCGTTATGCGGTCAAGATTGGCGGCAACCCTTCTGGAAACCTCCTGAAGATATGCCCTGCTCTCTTCTCTTATGGTCTTATGCAGGTTCCTGTAATACAAAAAACTAAAAGCACTCGCTAAAATACAGATCACTATAAATATAACAAAAATCCACCGGTATGTCCCGTTTTTCTTCTTAAATCCAGCCTTCCTTCGCTCCATACATCAGACCTTATTACCTTTCCCCGCAGGCTTATTTTATTTTGTTTTTGTCAAATGCATTGATTACTGGTCAAATGGCGACGCTCATCCCTTGTTATTCTCTGCTTATGCAGCCCTCCTCCGCTCGCATCCTGGCAGCCTACTGCTCTCTGTTTTCCAGCCACTTATATAACTGAAAGCGGCTTTTTACTCCACACTTGGTATAGATATTCTGTACATGCTTCTTCACCGTATGATAGCTGATCACAAGCTCATCAGCGATGGCCTTGTAGGTCAGTCCATTGTACATAAGCTCCGCCACCCGCTGCTCCGCCTGTGTCAGCGGCAGCATGGTCCCGGAGCCTTCCAGCAGCTTTCCTTCCTCTTTCCTGGAAATGGTAATCCAGTGATACCGGTCGATGATTCCATTGGAATAGCTCTGATCGTACGTATAGATTGTAAAAATATAATTTTTAATTACCCGTGTCTGAACCCGGTCCGCCGTAAAATTCTCCTCCTCGCCGCCCAGTAAGAACGGCAGCCAGCTGCACGGTGTGGTCGTGCTGATCTGCTCGGCGATGGAAGGGCCCAGGATCTCTTTTAAATAACTCTGAGCCGTCTTGTTGTAGCTCATGATATGCATAAAGTCATCCGTGACAAAATAGGCCTTTTCACCGGATGAAATGATCTCACTCTGAATATTAGACACGATCTTGGCCTGCTCGTATTTCTTGAAATTCTTATAGGAGTTGGCCACATAGACGTAGATTTCATTCAGCGCCTCAATCTCCTGGTCTGTAAAATCCCCATTCTCCAGGCTCTTAAAAAAGGCGACCTGGATATAGGCGTTAATGCCGAATGCCATCGTCACGCTGTAATGCGCATGGAAATTTTCCTCCAGAAAGCGGACGTAGGCGGAGTGGGCGTAATCGACAGGACTGATAACGTCCGTGGATTTATACAGCCTTGGTATCACATTAAAGTAAGTCAGGTGGTCACGGACCGCGTCCTGATAAACCACATGCCTGATGACATCATTTGCAACAAATCTCCTGTACGGATGCTCTTCACAGTCCAGCAGGATTCCGTTCCGATTGATCCATGAAAGAAATGTTCCATGTGTATCGAAATAGGATATCAGCACATGCTTTAAGCCGAAATTTCTATCCAGAGAATCCAGCAGAACGTTGCTGAAAAATTCACGTGCCGAAATCTGATGTTCCGCCATTTCCGAGAAAAAATTCATCTGGCCGGCATTTTCGTATTTCATGGTTTCTTTCCCCCATTTTTCGTTTCGGATTGCGCTCTTAAGCGGTAAGGCAGGTTCCATCCATCTTACCATACTCCAAATACATGTAGAAATTATAGCATGAGAAGCAGGAACTCTCAAGCGAAATTGATGCTGCCTTTTTCACATTAAATTCCGGTATCCAGGCGCTCTGAAAAGGTACAAAAATAACCGCCCCTCCCGTGAGTTGCGGTCATTTTCATGTGGTTGTATTTTATGCATCTTCGCCCAAAATATACGGAGTTTCCTGATAGACGTAGAAATTCAGCCAGTTACCATACAGCGTGTTCGCCGCGTTCCTCCAGGAGAGCACCGGTACTGCGAAGGGATCGTTGTCCTCATAGTAATTGCATGGGAGTTCCGGATTGAGTCCCTTTGTTAAATCCCTGTGATACTCATTATTCAAAGTCATGCGGTCATACTCCGGATGGCCCTGGACAAACACCTGGCTTCCGTCGCGCTTCATCACCAGATAGACGCCCGCCTCCTCCGACACTGCAAGAATCACCAGATCAGACACCTTCTCAATGTCCTTTCTGCGCACCTCTGTATAGCGGGAATGCGGGGCCATGATAAAGTCGTCCATGCTGCGCACCAGCGGCACCTTGCGGTCCAGAACCTTGTGGCGGTAAATGCCGGAAAGCTTCTTTTCCCGTTTGTATTTCGGTATCCCGTAATGGTAGTAGAGTCCGGCCTGGGCTCCCCAGCAGATATGTAAGGTGCTTGTCACATGACTCTTGCCCCATTCCATAATCGTCTGAAGCTCTTCCCAGTAATTGACCTCCTCATACTCCAGGTTCTCCACAGGCGCGCCGGTGATGATCATGCCGTCGAACTTCTTATTCTTAATCTCGTCAAAGTAAACATAAAACTTGTTCAAATGGCTGGCCGACGTATTCTTCGACGTATGGGTGGCCAGCATCAGAAACGTGCAGTCCACCTGAAGAGGCGTATTGGAGAGCGCCCGCAGAAGCTGCGTCTCCGTGTCCTCCTTCACCGGCATCAGATTTAAAATAAGAATCTCCAGAGGGCGGATGTCCTGGCTCATCGCCCGGTCCTCCGCCATGATGAAGATATTCTCTTTTTCCAGTATCGCCTTCGCAGGCAGATCTTTTTGTACTTTAATCGGCATATTTTACTCCCCCAGCATCTTGATAAACTCTTCCTCGGATATGATCGGCACGCCTAAATCCTTGGCCTTCTTATTCTTGGAAGAATTGGACGCCACGTCATTGTTGATCAGATACGTTGTCTTTGAAGTTACAGAGCCTGTGGCCTTACCTCCCCGCACTTCGATGGCCTCCTGCAGTTCCTTTCGGTTGGCGAAATGTTCCACGCTTCCGGTGATCACGAAGGTCATGCCCTCAAAGATGGCCTCCTCCATGGATTCCTCCTCCTGCTCAAATGTGAGTTCTGAGAGCAGGTGGTCCACAATCTCCTGATTCTTCTCATCGTCAAAGTAGCGGATCCATGCATCGGCTAAGACTCCGCCGATTCCATCGACCTCGATCAGCTCCTCTGCTGTGGCATGACGCATGCGGTCAAAATCGAACTTAAACTTCCGGCACAGCATCTTCGCATTGGCCAGACCGATCCCGGAGATTCCAAGGCCGTAAACCATCCGTGCAAGAGTCGTGTGGGACGCGGTCTCTGTCGCCCGGATTAAATTATCATAGGACTTCCGGCCGAAGCCTTCCATCTGGGTAATCGTCTCCTCATGCCGGTCAAGATGGAAAATATCTGCAAATTCCTTAATAAAACCGGCGCCGATAAATTTCTCCAGAGTCGCCTCCGAAAGGCCGTCGATGTTCAGCGCGTCGCGGCTGACAAACAAGGCGAAGCTCTTGATGCGCTTGGCCTGGCAGTCTGGATTCGTGCAGTAAAGGCTGCGGACATCGCCTATCTGGCGCACCTCCGTCTTACCGCCGCAGACCGGACATTCCTCCGGAATCCGGATCTTCCCGCTTCTGGTCAGGTTATCGGCAATCTGCGGGATAATCATGTTGGCCTTATATACCGTGATGGTGTCGCCCTCGCCCAGGGCCAGGGACTCCATAATGCTTAAATTGTGTACGCTGGCGCGGCTCACCGTGGTTCCCTCCAGCTCTACCGGTTCGAACACGGCGACCGGATTAATTAAACCGGTCCGTGACGGGCTCCACTCGATATATTCCAGCTTCGTCTCCTTAATCTCGTCCGCCCATTTGAATGCGATCGCATTTCTCGGGAATTTGGCAGTCCGTCCCAGAGATTCTCCGTAAGCGATGTCGTCCAGAAGAAGCACCAGGCCATCGGAAGGGATATCGTAGCCGGAAACGGCTTCGGCAAACTCTTCCACCGCCTCCGGCAGCGTCTCCGCCGTAACGGTCTTGTACTCTACCACATCGAATCCCTGTCTCTTCAGCCACTCAAACTGTTCCTTCCGGGAGTTCTTAAAATCCACGCCCTCGGCCGTAACCAGGGCAAATGCCTCGAAATTCACGTTCCGCTCCGCCGTGATCTGGCTGTTCAGCTGACGGACCGAGCCGCTGCATAGGTTTCTGGGATTCTTATATTTGGCATCCACATCGTCGATGGCCTCATTAATCCGGTTGAATTCCGAATAACGGATGACGGCCTCGCCGCGCAGCACCAGTTCTCCCTGAAAAGAGATGGTGACCGGCACGTTCGCAAACACTCTGGCGTTGCTGGTAATGACCTCGCCGATCTCACCGTTGCCGCGGGTAACGGCCTTCTTCAGCGTTCCGCCGCTGTAAGTGAGGACGACGGTCAGTCCGTCCAGCTTCCAGGAGAGAATTCCCGTCTGATCGCCCAGCCATTCCTGTAAATCGGCCGTACTCTTCGTCTTGTCCAGCGACAGCATGGGACTCTCGTGGCGCTCCTTCGGAAGTTCGGAGAGAACCTCATATCCTACGTTCTGTGTCGGGCTCTTGGACAGCACAACTCCGGTCTCCTTCTCCAGTTCCACCAGCTCGTCGTACAATTTATCGTATTCGTAGTTGCTCATGATCTCACGGCTTTCCTGATAATACGTCTTCGCCGCGGCCGTAAGAGTGGCAGCCAGTTCTTTCATTCTGCTGATTTTCTCGTCCACTTACAATCTCCTTTTCACTGCGTTCTTTCCTTATTAATGCATGATTGTTGTATTACTGTTTATGATCGATAGTTCTGGGTTCTGGTTCCGATCACTATTACGATTTTTTTTTTGATCACTTATACCGACCACTCTTCCTTATCATACCGGAAAAAGTGCCTCTCCATGCATCACTTCCGCTTTCCAGGGGCTTTTTTTCGTTTATCTGTCCGAATTTCCAGATTTTCATTCCGGCTTTTTTCATTTCTTGTCCGGCCTTTTGTATCTTCATTCCGGCCTTTTTCATTGTACGTGCGGTATTTTTGATCTTCATTCCGGCCTTTTTCATTTTTTGTACGGTATTTTGGGTCTTCGTTCCAGACTTTTTCATTTTTTGTATGGCCTTTTGCATATTCATACCGGCCTTTTTCATTTTTTGTCCGGCCTTTTTCATTTTTCGTCCGACCTTTTAAATCTTCATTCCGGCCATATTCATTTTTGGCGCGGTCTTTTCTATCTTCATTCCGGCCTTTTTCATTTTTTCCCCGATCTTTTTCATTCACCGTCCGGTCTTTTAAGGAGAGGCCGGATGTATCTTCCAGCCGGCGCATCAATTCCGCGTATTCCTTCTTCGATACAGGCCGTGATTCACCGGCTTTTAGATCGCCCAGCTCTATATTCATGATTCTGACACGCTTCAGTTTTCGCACCTTGCAGCCCAGCTGCTCGCACATCCTGCGGATCTGGCGATTCAGTCCCTGGGTCAGTACAATACGGAACGATTTTTCTCCCGTCATCTCTGCGAAACACGGCTTTGTCGTCACATCCAGCTCCGGGAGAAAGACTCCCTTTCTCATCTTCTGAATAAATTCCGGTTTCACCGGCCGGTCAATAAACACGAGATACTCTTTCTCATGGCCGTTGCTGCCGCGCATCAGACGGTTCACTAAATCACCCTGGTTGGTCATCAGAATCAATCCTTCAGAATCCTTATCGAGACGGCCCACCGGATAAATCCGCACAGGGCTGTCCACCATGTCCACAATATTGGGGGCACGGTCCTTGTCCGATGTGGTGCAGACGATTCCGCACGGCTTATGCACCGCTAAGAGCACCCGGTCCGGTTTCTTCTCGGCGCCCTTTGTTCCTGCCGCAATTGTCCGTCCATTACAGACAACTGTTTCTCCATTTTTTATCTTCTGTCCCGGAACGGCGGTTCTTCCGCCGACCGTTACCTTACCTTCTTCTATCAGCCGGTCTGCTTCTCTTCTGGAGCAGATTCCAGCCCCGCTTAAGAATTTATTCAGGCGAATTCCGTCATCTCCCATGTCTTATCTCCTTTTGCTCATTAAGTAAAAATTATATCATTGTTCCATGGCAGAAGTCAATTTATTCCGGGAAACGATTTGCGGAATTTTCCAATTTATCCGCGTGTCACGTACGTTTGAGCGGAACCTCTGCAAAGGTGATCTCCTATCGCCTAATTACTCTGTCCATATACATAGGAATACACAAAGTAAGGAAACTATTCGTACTCCGCCGCACACTTTGGCTGAAAGGGAGTAGAGGTCTCATCAGTTTTCATTACAAAATATGCAAAAGCCCCCAGGCAGAAAACCATATATCCAGCAATATGGTTTGCTGCCTGGGGGCCCCCCTCTAAACGTCTACATTCCTACAAAAACGCTCTTGCTATAGTCGTAAACAAAAAGCATACAACAATTCCGGTAACGGTAGGAACCAGGAAGGAAGCAACCGTCCACTTCACACTCTGGGTCTCTTTTTTTATTGTAAGGCAGGTGGTGGAACAGGGCCAGTGCATCAGGGAGAACAGCATGGTGCTGACAGCCGTGATCCAGGTCCAGCCGTGGCTTACCAGAAGATCTCTTAGTACAGACAGATCGCTGATATCCAGCAGACTTCCCTCTGCCATATAGGCCATGATGATGATCGGCACTACGATCTCATTTGCCGGGAATCCGAGGATAAAGGCCAGCAGTATGACGCCGTCCATTCCGATGACCTGGGCGAACGGATCCAGAAATCCGGAGCAGTGTGCAAGGAGTGTCGCATCACCCACGGAAATATTGGCCATCAGCCAGATGATGAGTCCCGCCGGTGCCGCCACTACGATGGCACGGCCCAGGACGAACAGGGTTCTGTCAAAGATCGAGCGGACGATAACTTTTCCGATCTGCGGCTTCCGGTATGGCGGCAGCTCCAGCGTGAAGGAAGAGGGAACGCCTTTTAATACCGTGGCGGACAGAATCTTCGAGATCAGAAGTGTCATGAGCACTCCCAGAACGATGACTCCGGCCAGAATTGCAGCGGACAGTACTGAGGAGAATGCCCCGGCAGCGCTTCCTACGAAAAACATGGTAATAATGGCGATCATTGTCGGGAAACGTCCGTTACAGGGCACGAAGTTATTGGTAATCATGGCGATCAGCCGCTCCCTCGGAGAATCGATAATACGGCATCCGATGATTCCGGCGGCATTGCAGCCAAAGCCCATGCACATGGGGAGGGGTAAACTTGTAATGTGATTATGTCGTGGTTTTTTGGGAGGATATCGCCTGAATAGGCTTAAGGAAAAAGACAAGGGAGGGCGGGCTTGCCACCACTCCCCCATCTATTTATAACATAGCATAAAAATAAAATTATGACAATAGGCAGCTCCGCATAGAACCGCCTGTTTATTTTGCCATCAACCACACAATCCCCGCGCCGATCAGCGCCACTGCCGCCACCTTCAGCGCACGAATTGCCATCAACTCATACCGGATCCGCGGTATAATCCTCTGCTTTTTCATTTCTTCTTTGATTTTGTCAAACTCTCTCATAATCATCACTCCTTTTTTATTACATATTAGGCCGAAATAGAGTAAAAATCAATAGGCCAATACAGACTATTTATAATGGCTTGTATTGGAGGAATGATTATGATACTGGAAAGATTACGAAACTTGCGGGAAGATCAGGACTTGACACAACAGAATATAGCAGATTATCTGCATATTAATCAGAGAACATACTCTCGATATGAAAACGATCAAAGAATGATACCTTATGAGGTGTTGTCGGCACTTGCCGATCTCTATAAAACAAGTGTGGATTATTTAATAGGAAGAACTGATGAGAAAGATCCTTATCCGAAAAGCAAAAAGAAATAAGGCGGCCCACTACGGACCGCCCTTATCATCAATCAAAATAGCTAGCACAGATTCAGCACAAATTTAACTATCGAGATAACCATATACACCATCAAACCAATTCCCAGCGTACATGCTGCTAAAAATATACCCCAGTTTCTTTCTACCAGAAACAAATTCATTCCTTGGGCAACCTGAAAATTTTTAACGATTGTTACGTATGGCGACATCAGGCCAGTAATAATTAGCCCTACAAAGCATGATATTAAAAAGTCTTTCATAATATTTCTCCCTTTCGCGCTAAAGCAAGAGACACTTTAGCTGGTAAAAGTGTCTCGTCGGTTATTAGTTACTTTTAACTGGTTCTGGACCTGGTCCTATCCAAATACGAAAAGCACGCTTGCCGTAATCTTTGGCATAATGCTTTACACCGGACTTGTCCGTAAAAGATGCTCTTAAAATATACATCCCTGTCAACTCCTTTCGCAATTTCCACTTGCAAAAGGACCACTAAAGTGTTACACTTAGGGTGCGAACAAAAGTATAACCAGCCAACAGTAGTGATACTTTGGCAGTGGCCAGACATCTCAAGGTGTCTGGTTTTTTCTATGTAAAGGTGTTTCTCCTATACATCAAATCTTATGATATGTTCTATATTGAATACTTGCTGCGCTTCTTGACATTCCACACTTTTGGGCGATCTCATCAATCGTCATGTTTTTTACTAATTGATATGGAGCCATAAGTTCTGCCGCAAAGGTGTTTGCCTGCCACTCAGGTTGACAATATGTAGGGACGTCTCCCCTGGCATAGCTCATAAATTTGGGCTGATGTAATAAAAAATGCCCTAACTCATGACATAATGTAAACCTGTCACGAGGAACACCAGCAACAGCTCTCTCATAAACATCCTCGCGTATACGCATTATATTGCTTGCAGTGTTCGTTGTCCCATAGGTATCTTTCATCTCTATCTCTGGAACTATTTCATAATCAAAGTCATTATCTGGATCACATAGAATCCATTCAATAAATTCAACTATAGGAAAATACAATTGGTCCTGCATTCCACACATGTTTCTGAGTTCTGTTGTTAAACTACGTATGGAATTTCTTGATAATGCGGTTGCACAAATATTCAATATATGAACACCTCCTAGTTACTCAAACATCTTTTTAAACTGATCTTTTTTACTGTCATCCATAGAGCTAAGTTTTCTCGCAAAAGACAGAAGCATCATCCTATTGTCCTCAGTATAATCAGTCATGTCAATGCTTTGGTAATTCATAGCCTCAAACATATAGTTTTCCAGCATTTTCTGTTCTCCTTCATTTAACTGATACAATTGCGTGATTCTTTCTTGCCATTCTTTCGGTGGTTTCTTACCTCCATTTTCTACCTTTGACAAAAATGCAGATGAAACCCCGAGTTTTCCAGCCATATCAGCTAATAATTCACCCTTGTCAATTCTCAGCTTTCTACAAAACTTTCCGAAGTTATTTACCATCTTGCAATCCTCCTTCTAGTGATCGTTACCTGCTCACACCATTATCTTAACCCATTTAGGTTAATTTGTCAATTATGATTCGGAAATTTTTTTATCATTATATGTAAATTTATCTGACCAGCCCCGGCCACTGCAATGCCCCATCCTGATCTGGCATCAACACCACCGGCTCCACGATCATACGTCCGGCGTTATCCATGATGTACCACTTGCCGTCCACTGTCACTTGGCCCGTACACATGGCTCCGTCGTCCCCCAGATAGTACCAGGCGTCCTTATACCGGTACCACGTATTACAGACCATTATGCCGGCGCCGTCAAACCAGTACCAGTCCTGGCCGTCCTTGTACCATGCATTACGGACACACAGCCCTGTGTCACCCAGGTAATAGCGCCAGCCGCCGTCCTCCTGGCTCCAGCCTGACCTCTTCGTCTGCTCCACTGGCTCCTCCGGATACTCCACCTTAACATACCCCAGAATACTACTATCCTTCAGCAGATAGGACTTATTGCACACCATGCCACCGTTTCGCACCACTGCGGTCCCGTTACTGGTATTTCCCTCGTTGGTATAGATTCTTCCGCCGGCCACTCTGGTGACCAATGCGATATGGCTCTGGCGGAAGATTACGCGGTATCCGGGCTTAGGAGTTGCTCCGGCCGCCAGCCATCTGCCTGTGGCTTTGGCATGATCCCGGACTGCGAAGCAGTTATAGAACTGCGGCCCGAGCGTTTTAAGCGCCTGCTCCTTCCCCATCGTCTTAACCTCTAGCCACATCTGATAGACCGCGCACCAGGCGGACCCACAATAGCCAGGAAGGCCCATAGCGGTTAAATCCCTGGCGTACTTCGTATGATTGCCATTACCGGCCGTAGGGCCGACGGCAGCGTCTAAATCCTTGTCGTTATTCTTCTCGGTATAGCCGGTCTGGCTCTCTGCCAGAGCAAGAAGCTTGTCAAATGTTTTACTCATAAATAACCTCCAATCAAAAAAGGCCCGGGAATCCCCAGGCCCAAAATCTTGTGACGTCACAAGTTGTGATATTACAACCGTTGCGATATCGCAATAGCTCCAGCTCTCACCCCGCCGGCCGGGAGATATACGGACCACCTCCTTTCAGGCAGTCTTATCCAATTCCGGCAGCCCGGCCACGCTGGTAAGGATAGATAGTACTCCGGACAGCACCGATGCACTGATTACCATTGTTCCGTTGACATCGCCCAGCACGGCAGCTGTGCCGATCGTTGCGACTGCGGTCTGAGCCATGGTCTTAACTGCCCTAATTCCTGCGGCCTTAATCCATCTCTTTGTTTTCTCACTCATATCAAAATCCTCCTCTACTTAATAAATACAAAATACCAGCCGCCACCGCTGTTCCGATGGAGCTGGTAATTGATGTAAAAAATGTTTTTTTAGTATTCGACCATTGCTTTGCCGGTTCTTTTTCCAAAATTTCTACTTTGTCTTTTAATTCTGACACATTCTCATTTGTATATTTCACCTCACCAATCAACTCCACCATAGTCTTAGACATTGTATGGATCTCATTGATAACCGGCTTCAGATCATCTATCTGGTGAGTATTACTCTTTGATCGCTCTTCGACTTTTGTCAAACGCTCAATGAACTCCGTTTCAATCACATATGGCACCGTCCTTTCAAAATAATTTATATCGCGGCCTCTCCTCACCCCACCACCAGTACCGCAGCCAGTCGTCCAGGACGATTCCAGCCAAGCTTACCGGCAGCCACAGAAGGCAATACTGCGGGCAGATCTGACCGAGTATATTACCAGACAGCCCGCTGTAATCCCAGATATTCCAGCCCAACCACAGGTTGACTATGCAGCCGGTCAGGAACTCCAGAACGGTTATGATGGCCGCGCCGATCAGGATCTGCTTCCACAATGCCATGCGCCATGGCAGGATCTCATTGATCAGCCCCAGGCAGATAAAGCAAGTCCCGCCCAGTAAAAACATGGTCCAGTGGCTCCGACCACGCCAGACAAGCTCCAGAGCCACATACAACAGACCGCCGGTAGCCATCAACACCAGGTACTTACGCAGGATCAGCGCCATCTGCATTACCTCCCGCAATCGCAGCGATCTGCGTCAAGTATGACTGCAGCACCTCTGACTGGTATGCCGGCGGGACATCTGCACCGTAAAAAATCACCTGTATCTCCTCTGCAGTCTCACAACCTGTAATCCACATATTAATCGCGTTACAGTAGGTCGTGTGGTAGCTTACGTGCCACATGGCTGCCGTAATGATAGCCTGCATATCTTCCGCGCTGTAAAAACGGCACGGCTGGCCGTCTGCATGATACTCAATTTGAGCAGCACCAGAGGTTACCTGGATCTGCTTGCCGAAGAGGTTCAGCTGGTCCTCGATCGTCAACGCGAAATGATCGCTTGTGCCGTCTGATAACGGAACATTAATGCCCTGATAGATGATCTGCTGACAAGCTTCGGATATTTCCCGGCGTTTCGCTGCCTGTAGCTCTTCCAGTGTCGGAACATATGGCTCCGGCGGATCTCCCGGTCCTTCTGGCGTCTCTGGTGCTGTGTAGACGCTTCCATCGTTAGACAGGTACACAGTCTGGCCCTCATCACGATACACTGTATCATAACCTGTCAGAGTAGTTGCTTCCGTGCCGTCGTCCGTATAGATGGTGATATCCCCCCATACAGATGGCATGGTATCAGGAAATACAAGCTGCATGACATTTTCCGATACCGGACGGATCGACTCGATCTCAAAAAGTGCCTCCTGAGTTTCAATTTTAATTTTTTCCATGACTTTTTACTTCCTTTCTGAATTTTTATGTATAATAAAAGGCCCAATGTGGGCCTGAATTTTCCATTTTCTTGTGTTCAATAGTAATTTAGCTACTATTGGTACTGAGTATAACGGTTACAGTATCAGTTTTCAGAATGCTGCCAGAGCTTGGATAAACAATGCCGGAATCGTTTTATCGCCAGGAAAGTATATAATTAATGTGGCGCTAACGACTAGCGGAGATCAAGCAGGCAAAATGTTTACAATAAGATTGGCATCGGATACTGTGTCCGATTATGGGCCAAGACAGTCTGTTTACTGTCTTCAGGGCGATATGTATTCTGCAAACCTTTCGTGGGTACTTAGCTTTAATGATACAACAACGCTATACTTGCAATCATGGGCTAATGATACTATAAATTACACAGCTGTGCGTATTCAGGCAATTAGGATTAATTGATCATTTTACACGGAAATAAATGCTATCTGACCATATAATACCTTGTTCGCGGGGATAGCTGCACCGGTATAGTTTGCAACATAAAACTTGCCGTCAGGTGACGAATAGCAGTAGTACGGTTTACCGTCAGATGTCATCAGTACGCAATTGGCCTTTTTGCTGGGTATGCCTTCCACAATCGAAATAAGTTCGTACGTAGCTCCGGATGCAAGTTCTTTTTTTGTTGTAAGCTCAAAGCTTAATGTAGTAAGTCGTCCCAAATTTTGCCAAATGATCTTACCGGTGAAGCTGGCACTCGTTATATTTGACGTCTCACCGATTGCTACAGCTAAATCGGAGAGTTGTGCAAAACGATCCCATGTGCCATATGATGTACCCGCTATGTTAATCCGTATATAAGCATCTCCATTGTGGTCATGCAGTATTTGATACACTTTAGTTCCTGTTACGGTAGTATCGCCATCTGTCAGAATATCCACATATCCCCCAACGGCTCCAGCATATGGTCCATGTGCTGCACTTCCGGAAGCATTATAGACGCGATAGCGTCCAGGAATGGAAGCATTATTAAAATCGGTAACAAAAGTAGTACCTGCAAGAGCATATTCTGCGGCTAAATTACTATTGCGCACATCAGTATAAAAATTCAGACAAAATTTACATTTATACATTTTTTATACTGTGTTCAATAGTAATATGGTAAAGAAAAAACAGTCACAAAGCGTCGATCCGGGT
>ERZ894229.318-NODE-318-length-46366-cov-14.49_pt1 | contig 46366 bp, 47 predicted proteins | sample MGYA00380295_ERZ894229 | MGnify/ENA primary metagenome ERZ894229 (study PRJEB32331, sample SAMN06328479) | human gut metagenome | biome: human gut microbiome; feature: stool | host: Homo sapiens | collected 2014-09-17 ... | reverse complement strand
CAGCAGGGGTTATAAAGAAGGGAGTTCGTATAATGAACCTTACTGGAACCTTTGAGGGATATGTCCCTACAGCAACGGACTTGTATAATAATGGAAACAACGTTGCGTCTTTTACAAATGTTCCAGGTGTCGCGGAATACAAACAGGTAAAATTTGAATCCGCAATGTTCACAGTGCCATACAACGATACATTTACAACACATATGTATACTGCAAATAAACGGTCCTTAACTGGGTTTAATTATCTGAATATTGACATTAATATAACCAAGAGGTATGAGACTACTCCGTCACTCGTACGTGTTGTGTTAAGAACTATGGATTCTACTCCAATCAACATGAATGATGTAAACGCCCAGACTATTGTGGCATATGTTCATAGTCTGGGACTTGGCAGACAATCTGTATCGATTCCGATTTCTGGACTATCGTATATAAAACATATGCTTATTGGTTTTATGAATATTGCCGGAAATGGATATCGAGTATGGTTATCCTAAAACATTAACTCAACCAAATGCGATAAATATCACCAGTGATCGAAGGCCCAAAACTTAAACGAAGCATAGCACTACCAATTGTTTGATCTACCGGAATCGATATTGTTGTATTGCCGGTACAGCTTGCCCCAGCAAAAGAATGCGTTGCAAAACTGTACCAGCCAGTATTCTTTCCTCTATAAAGAGTCAGTATTCTTTGTCCTGTAGCGCCGTTACAAAAAGTACCTTCAATATTAAGATTATAGTGTCCTGCAAAGTTAAAGTAATTAGAACCAACAATGTTTTTATCTTGCGCTGTATCTATCAGTGTGATGTGGTCTAAATAGAAAGTAACGTAATTAGTTGGAGAGGTAAAACCTCCCTGATTGGTACCACGATAGTACAAGTCTGTAACCGAGGGGATATACCCTTCAAAGGTTCCAGTAAGGTTCATTATAGGAACACCCCGAAAAGACGGGGAGAAAGGTATAAATTATGAAAATTTATGTGAATTTTAATTACGAAATTATCGCTCTGGATAGTCCTCCCGAAAAATATGAGCATGAAATCGAAGTGGAGCAGACACGATCTGAACTGTTTGGAGATTTATGTGACGCCTGTATATGTGGTTATCGTTATGAGCCAGCTTATGAGATGCTTTTCAACGATGACGGGAGCAATGCGCGCGATGACATAACGGGAGAACTTTTATATAAAATGGATTCAGAGGGCAATCGGATTCAAACCGGATGGCAACTCTATCCCTTTATGGATTTTAATGTACTTATGACCATTCAACGTCAATATGAAACATCTCAGAAGCAAATTGACGATCTTACTTGTGTAATGGCTGATTTGATCGGGGGTGTGTACAATGCTTAACTCTATTGCAAAAAATATCATAATCAAAGCTTTACGCATACGAGAAGAACGCGGAGAAGCGCCTGAGAAAGTATTAGAAACCTATCATAATTTAACGGATTCAGAAAAGAAAGAAATATTGCGGCAAATATAAAAAGACTGGCTCGGTTATTTTCGAGCCAGCCCTTTAAGATAAGTCATTGCCAACGTTTTACCTTCAATATTCAGAGAATCCCATAATTTTAATACATTTTTCTGCTCTTCAGATAACGTCAGATACTCGTTAGGTGCAAAAAATTGAGCCAGTGATATACCGAAGGCATCACAAAGACTCATTAAGGTGGGTATAGTAGGCATATCCGTCCTTTTATAGAGATTTGCAATTGTTGACATCGATACCCCTGACTGCTGAGATAATTTGTATCTTGACCAACCCCTGATTTTACACAATTCATCTATACGCCCAATAACATTAAAATCGCTCATGGAGACTCCTCTAAAAAGTTTATATCTCTATTCTATCCGATATCCTCAAAAATATTTAGAATCAATTGTGGTTGATGAGTGGTGCCATCGAGGGATATAATGCTTGTAAGGAGGTGCACAAATGAAAAAATTAGTTGTGGTTGTAGTGGTGTTATCAATAATTAGCCTGTATACTTTACGAGCCGAGGAACAAGCAGTTATATCCACTTTTAGGAATAACCGCGAATTAGTAAGTGCATATATTGACGGGAAAGATGTCACCGATTATTATTCATCTGCGCTTGAAAAAGCATTAAAGAACGTGAAAGATTATTTAGGATTGAGCACGCAAGAGATGGAAGCTGCATCTGATTGTATGATGGGAACTGAATATATAACAATTGAACTGATTTATGATGGGAACAAATATACTTTTTGTTGCGGCTCTTCCGGAAAAATATTAAGCGTGAATGCAGAAAAAAATTATTCACTGAATGAGTGGGAAAAAAGGGTGTATAGTTCGGAATCAACGGAATAAAAATCAACCATTATTTTTGACATTTATCTTGCGTACGTTTGACAAAAATTTTGCGCAGCTACAGTGACCGCACTCGATCTTCTTGACCGATATGAGAATGGTACTGATGAAGAGAAAAAAGAGATTGAGGTGGGCTGGGACAAAAACAAAGAAGAGTCTAAACAGAGCGACAAGTGGGGAATGGGAAACCGCTATGGTCAGATGGCGAATTCTTCAGATACATGGAAGAACGAAGATGAAAACGCTTATTTAAGACAAATTAAGGGCATAAAACAATTTGTATCGGAGTGCAAAGAACAGTGGGATCAGAATCTGAATGATTTTGACGATTGGTTAGCAGATAGTCAAAAACGACGTGATCAGAATGTAATCGATTTTGGAAATTGGTGGGATAGTTTAAAAGAAAGTTTTAGACAAAGTTGGGATAACGCTTTAATATGGTGGGATGCTACTGTTGTTAGCTGGTGGGATGAGCATGTGGCTCCTTGGTTTACAGTTGAAAAGTGGTCAGGATTATATGATAGTATTAAGACAAGCCTTAAAACTAAGTGGGATGAAGCTGCTGGTACATGGGGCGCTGATCTACAGAACTGGTGGAATACACATGTTTCGCCATGGTTTACCCCCGAAAGATGGTCACAACTGTACAATGACATAAAAGTACAACTTAAGACTAAATGGGATTCTACAGTCGTCGAGTGGGGATCAGGTATTAAAGCCTGGTGGGGCCAATATGTATCACCATGGTTTACTCCTGAAAGATGGTCACAGCTGTATCAGAATATAAAAGTCAAATTAAAAGAAACCTGGGACAATACCGTTGGAGAGTGGAAAAATGGTATTGAGAATTGGTGGAATCAACATGTAGCTACCTGGTTTACACCTGAAAAGTGGCTTGGCATATACGAGAGTATCAAGTCAAGCCTTGGAACCACGTGGACTAATACGGTTACTGATTGGAAAAAGAATATCGGAGACTGGTGGAAAGAAGACGTAGAAAAATGGTTTAAACTTGAAACATGGACTGATATGATGAAGAAAGTACCGGATGCATTCAAGGAGACATTTAAAGGGGCTGTAAACGCGGCCGTTGCTCAACTTAACAGACTGATTGACTGGTTAAATGAAAAGTTTAATTTTAGTTACGAGGGATTAGAGCTACTCGGCAAAGAAGTTATTCCAGCGTTCAGCGTGCAGCTATTCACCATTCCTCACATTCCAGAGTTTGCAACGGGCGGTTTTCCTGAAGATGGATTGTTCATGGCCAATCATGGAGAATTGGTCGGTAAATTCTCAAATGGCCGGACAGCCGTAGCTAATAACGAACAGATAACACAAGGAATAAAGGAAGCCGTGATCGAGGGAATGAGTATCGTTATGGCTTCTTATAGTGGAAACAGTGAAGCGATTACTATCGAAACACATGTCGAGATGGACGGAAGAACAATAGTTAAGCAAACTGATAAAGTACAAAGTCGAAAAGGATTTAACTTCAAAAATCCACAAACCACATAAAAATTTTGTTGCAATCCTTCTTGCGTTTGATATACTTAAGACATATTGATTCGGGAGGGATAGCATGGATAATTTCTTTTTTGCGCTGATTTTACTGGGAATATTAAGCTTTTGTATTATGATTGTAGTTGATTTTATTCACGTTCTTATGCGAAAAAAGGTGTATGTAAAATATCTTTTAATACCAACAGCTGCATTTATTGTCGGGTTTTTCGGATTTGCGGCTACGATCAAGCCAAACACGAATAGCGATTCTGTAAAAGAAGGCCAAAGGATAGAAGAAACTACAGCAGAAACAACGACAGAAGAAACGACAACAGCAGAAATAACAACACAGGAAGAGACAACAACACAGCCAGAAACAGAGGAAACGACCACTGAAGAGGAAACTACAGTTGTAGAAACCGAAAGCGAAGATGAATTCAAGTCATTGTGCCAGGAGATCGGTTACAAGAAACTGTTAAGAACGCCAGATGAGTATGTCGGGCAGAGGATTGTGATAACAGCAGAAGTACAGCAGGTGATTGACGGTGGACTGTTTGATGATAGTAAATATTATCGCGTACAAACAGATAACAATGACTCTGGATACTATTTCGATGATGAATATTTTATGTATGATAACCGTGTCAATGATGATATGAAAATCCTTGATGGTGATGTTTTGAAAATATATGGAGAATTCACCGGACTGGAGACCATGAAACGTGTTATCACAGGATCAAAAGACGAGGTTCCAGCAATTAAGGCATATTATGTAGAGTTAATAAGCGAGTAACCCACAGCACCCCGAGCGATCAGGGTGCTTTTCTTCTGCCCGAAAGAGAGGTGATACAGTTGTTAGATGAGCGGCAGGCAACAATATACGTAAACGGCAAGCCCTTCCCTTCCCCAAAGAGAGGGCTTAATTTTATTACATCGACCATCGTCACGTCGTCTCGTAACGCAAACGGCGAGGTGGTAGGCCAGAAGGTCGGGCGCGACCAGAACAAACTTGACTCTCTTGTCTGGCCAGTACTGGACGCAGAGACATGGTCTGAAATGCTTCAGGAGTTTAATAACTTCTATGTTACGGTCAAGTTCCCTGACATGGTCGCAAACAAATGGAAGACGCTCAAAATGTATCCCAGTGACCGGAGCGCGGAACCCTACGAAGTGGACGAAAACGGGTTTCCAACAAAGTATATCAATTGTAAAGTAAACCTGATTGACTGCGGGGTGATTGATTAATGCAGACAGTGAGTCGTGGATATAAGCGGAGCATGAAAGAGAAGCTGCGGAACCGGTCCTATATCCGGGTGACGATCGGCGTTATCAACCAGCAGGCCCAGGCAAATTGTAAGATCAGTGATCCAGGCGATTACACATACTTCGCGAACCTGACAAAGCCCATGGACAATTACTCGGTGAATGAGTTGTATGCCACCTTTGAAGAGGACTACGCGCTGGCTGATGGCGTAATGCGTTTCCTGCCGCGGAATGAGTCTGATGTGATCTATAACGCCGGATTGGTGGCCAAAGACTTTGGCTCGCCAATTACACTGGTGTTTCCAATTGCCTATGATATCCGGGGGCTGACAATAAATTTTGGAAAGGCGTACCCTGTTGATTTCGATATTGAAACAGATAACAAGACCCTGAATATTACGAATAACTCAAACGAGAAATACGTGGTGGACGAGGTCTTTTTTGGTGCAACGTACATTAAGATCACACCAAAGCGCATGGTGAACGGCCAGTGCCGGCTGCGGATCCACGAGATCACTATGGGGATCGGTATCTATTTTGACAACCAGATGGTACTCTCAGCAAAACGCAAGGAGTACATCAGTCCAATATCTGAGGAGATGCCAACAATAGATTTTAGCCTGACGGTAGACAACCGGAACCGCTCCTTTGATGTCGAGAATGATGCAAGTGCTGTGAACTTTCTGGAAGACGGCCAGATCGTGGAAGTAATGTACGGATACGAACTTGACGATGGAACCATTGAATGGGTACCGGGAACCAACCTGTTGCTGAAGGAGTGGGAGGCGGACGACGAAGAAATGAGCCTGACAGCCGTGGATCGCTTCGAGCCGATGGGAAATACTTATTACCGCGGCATGTACCGGACAGAGGGGATCAGCCTTTATGATCTGGCTGTCGATGTGTTGACGGATGCCGGATTCGAGGCCAGGGAGTACGAGCTTGACCGCTATTTGCGATCTGTCAGTGTAAGGAACCCTATGCCGCCAGTAACGCACAAGGAAGCCTTGCAGATCATTGCGAATGCTGGGCGCTGCATAATCTTCCAGGATCGCGAAGGAATGATACGGATTAAGGCAGCCTTTAATATTACGCTGTCGCCGCGTATGACGGCAAGATCGGATAACGCCGAAGCGTATGCTAATACACAGTCAGTGTTGACTGCCACAAATCGTGTGAGGTATGCGGACTTTGGCCATGACTCGATACAGGCAGATGGCACAGCCTACTTTCTTCCGCGCGCTGGGAAATATCTCAATACAGGGTATGTTAGCCGGGAGATATCCGGAGCTAACGGCCGGTTTGCAAGTAATCCAATCGTGGAGATCACGCTGGAGGCAGCCATCAAGTTTTTTGGGCTGCATCTGGAATTTGAAGGAAACCCGCCGGAGGCTATGACGATCCACACGTACAAAGACGGTGTTTTACTGGAAAGCTATGTGGTCAATGCGGGAATCGATGCACGAACTGATATAGACCATGAATTTCCAGAAGCTGACAAATATGTCTTAGAGTTTACCAAAGCACAGCCGTATAACCGTGTCAGCTTATGGCATGTCTCCTTTGGCGAGATCACGGACTACACGTTGGAATACAGCACAGACCTGACAAAGACACCAAAGGGCAAGCAGCTGGAGAAGGTCAAGGAAGTCCAGATCATTAAGACATCGTACCAACAGGGCGTTGAGAAGAAGGAGCTCTTTAAGGATCAGATCATTGTAACCAACGGGACCTATACGGTGTATTTGAGCAACGCTTCACACGGCTTCGAAACGTCTGTCGGGAGTATAACAGCATATAGCGCATATTACGTTACAGTGAGCCTTCCAGGCGTTTCTGATGGCACTCAGATGGAACTGACCATTACAGGGTATGAATACACCCAGTCAGCGAGCCGGTACGTGAAACAGATCAATACAACCGGACGCGTGACGGAATGGTCTAACCCGTTGGCAGATGATATACTGGCGCCTGATCTGGCGGACTGGATTGGTGATTACTATTATTCCAACCGGGAATACGAACTACCTTATCGTGGAGATCCCCGGATTGACGGCAATGATATCCTGTATCTGGAAAACCAGTACGTGGAGAATCTACAGATCCGGGTGTACGAGCACAGTCTTGATTTTAACGGTGCACTGTCTGGAACGATAAAGGCGAGGAGGGATATGTATGTGGCAAGAACCGAAACTTAACTGGAAGAAAGTCGATCCCATTAATATAGAAGATTACAACCGCATAAAGAATAATCTGGCAGAACTCCGGGAGACAGCGATACGCTTATACCCGGAGTTTTCCATTACTGTTAATCCGGACAAAGCGCGGAGCGACTATCCATATGCGGATGAAATTAATCAGTTGGAGGATAACCTGGAGGCGATCCGGATCCACACATACCCATTCACGACAGGGCAGCGGCGCACATATTACGATAATCAACCGTACATCGACTGGCAGGAGCTCAACCGCCTGGAATCAGCCACGCTGCTGATCCACGATAACTTACAGGGCCAGGCAGAGGGCAAGCGGCGGTTATCATTTAGATTAGGAGGTTTAAGACTTTGAAAACAGACTGGAAAGACGATATCTTCACCCGCCGGAAGCTCCGCATGGTAGACAACGGAGACGGCACGGTTACGCCGGAGGACGCCACGGAGTATACCCAGCGAGGGGATTTGTTCGGGGCGAAGGAACTCAATACGATTGGCGAGGAAGTAAATGAGATAAAAAAATCTGTCAGTGATGGAAAAGCCCTTGTTGCCGCAGCCATCACTGCAAAGAGAGTAGCAACGGCGGCGACAGCGACATTTAAGGAGATGGCAGCCAATATCGGACGCATTGTATTGGGATCCGGGAATGCACAGCCGGCGGATGTACTGGCCGGGAAGACCGCCACCAATGACAGCGGCGTGGAGTTTACGGGGACTATGCCGAACAGAGGCTGGAACGCAGGTGACGCGATATCAATCGCAAACTCTAATTCCGTCGCAAATAAAATGTATGCTAAATTTCCAGCCGGTGCATATTTTGATGAATCCGCAGGGAGTCCGGGAGGAGCAGTATATCTCCCCTATAATACGCTGGCATCAGCGATTGGGCTTAACCCGGATTATATGATAGATACTTACACCTTACTGGGAAAGAAGGGCAAGATCCAGTCCATGGCGGGGGTTACGATAACACCGCAGACCTACGCCCAGACTGTATGGAGCGCGTGGAAGCGCATGACCGGTAACGTGGAAATTGCGGGTGTACCACTCCCTCCGGCGAGTGTGGTTAAAAAGGGGTACCGGTATTGGATCGGCGGCAGCTACGTAGACGGGACCTTGGAAGATTTGGGAGTAAACCATGTCCCTTTTGACGGGGCGTCCTTTTCCGGTGTTTTGGCTAAGGGCGCCGAAAAGTGTAATTGGTATGGAAATAATATCCTGAGGAGTCCGCTGGAAATAACTGGAGATGGTATAAGAATGGTATACTCTACGGCGAATTTACAGTTTAACAAATTTTGTCCGAAAGAGTCAATAACGTTTTCCGCATTCAAGACCATAAGAGTATCTATCAAATTTAACGGCTCGTTAAGAGGCAAAGGACATGCCACTTTGATGGCGTATCGTTCAGACACAGCGAGATCTAACATTCTGCTGAATAACAGTACAGGATTGTTGAAAAGTACAACCATCGGAATGACCAACAGTGGAACGATATATACTGGAGATCTTGATATATCTGCGGTGAATGATGAAGGGTTTTTAACAATCCATTTTACGAATGCCGAAGATGTATCCTACACATCGTATTTTATTACTAGAATTGAATTTTTAGCATAGGAGGTAAGTATGAAATCATTAATAATCTACGACACAACCGGAACAATCTGGTCGGTGATCCACGGGCAGGACACAGTTCCAGCCGGAGTCCTCGGTCTGGTGGTCACGATCCCAGACGGCGCCACAGTCACCGGCGTTGATGTGAGTAATCCGGCCAACCCGGAACCGGTCTATCAGTATGACGGCGGCGGAGTCGATCTGCACGAGGAGGTCAAGGAACTACGCGCTATGATCGACGATATGTCCCTGATCTTGGCTGATGTGATTGGAGGTGCGTACCATGCTTAGTACGGCGGCAAAAAACATCTTGGTCTATGCACTTAAGATCAGGCACGAGCGCGGCGAGGACATCGAGGAAATTTTAAAGGGATACCGGAACCTGACCGACGCCGAGAAATACGAGGTCTTACGGGCAGTAACAGAGGAGGGATAACGTGGACGGTACAATCCAAAACTATACGCTTGATATGGCGGCAGATACCAAAAAAGAGCCGCTGAGAGTCAAGCAATATGATACCAACAGCCGGCAGGCACGGATCACGCTTAAGATGGGTGGTGAGCCATGGACGATCCCCTTTGGCTGCCAGATACACATCAATGTACGCAAGACAGACGGCACACTGGCAGACGCCACGTGTACACGGATTGACGAGCATACAGTACTGACACCGATTACCGAGCAGATGACGGCGGTAACCGGTACACAGTTGGGTGAGTTGTACTTTCTGGGATCAGATGGAGACATCAAAACACAGTCGTTCCCGGTCGTGGTCTACGAGGCTGTAATGGATCAGGTCCGGATTGAGTCCTCAGACGATTTCCAGTCCCTTCAGGGCGCGCTCCGGCAGGTGCAGATATCTACAGACATGGCAGATGCAGCGACTCAGTATGCCACAGAGCAGGGAGATCAGGCCAGAGACGCGGCCCAGCGTGCGGAAGATGCGGCAGCAAGTATTCAGGTGGCGGTTGATGCGGCAGCGGCAGCCAAAGTCAGTGAGACTAATGCTAAGACATCGGAGACGGCCTCCGCACAGACTAAACAGGAGGTCACGGATTATGTCGAGAGCCAGAAGGCGGCCTTTGTGGGATACTCAAAACGTGAGTCTGACAGCCGATACGCCAACGCCCTGACCAATTCAGTGACGGGGGAGGGCGGCGTAACCGTAGAGGACGCATGGACGGCTCCGGTGTTGGGGCTTGACGTGGTTGGTAAAAGCGAGCAGGCGACGACAACGGGGGCGCAGCTGTTGCCTCAGCCTCAATTCAATGATACTAAAAATGGCATTACTGTGAAAACGCAGATGGACGGTGGCATTTCTATAACGGGGACCGCAACATCTGCCATTGCATTTACGGTAGCAGAAATTCTGCTTCCGGCTGGGACTTATATCCTGTCGGGATTATCCGGTTTGGTTGTGGGCAGAATGTATTTTCAGCTTGTTGAAATAAGTGCACAGGGCGGCCAGTTTGTTGGTGAGCTGGCAAAGGTAGGCCCTGTTGCTAGTACGACCGTTACAATTGACCGTGATGTATGGGCGCGTGCAGAAATAAAAGTATTATCAGGGGTAACGGCAGACAGTATTTGTTACCCCATGCTTAACGCCGGAGATACCGCTCTCCCTTGGGAACCATACACCGGCGGCGCTCCTTCCCCTAGCCCGGATTACCCGCAGGACATTATCAGCACGGGAACGGTGAGCACGGGGAAGCAGATGTTAAATGCTGACACTATCGTGCAGGGTATGGTCAATGCTGAAACAGGCGCGCTTTCTGTTACACCTAGTTTTGTAAGCAGTGATTTTATACCTGTTAAGCCCGGAGATTATGTATTAAGTGGTGAGGGAATAAAACCATATTTAAATTATGTCATATATTTCGATAAAGAAAAAGTGATAAAGGGTAATTCAACAATTAAATCAAGCAACGGTAAATTTACCGTTACAGAAGGTATTGCATATGCCAGATTAAGATTTGTTTCAAAAACTGGAGCAGAAGGAACGGTGACACCTTCTGAGGTCGCCGCATTGAAACCCATGCTCAACGCCGGAGACACAGCCTTACCATGGGAGCCGTACACCGGAGGCAAGCCGAGCCCGTCGGTGGAGTATCCGCAGGAGGTGAAGGTGACGGCGACGGGGGGGAATCTGTTTAATGCGTCAAAAATAAAGACAATGAGCGCTTGGGGCGCAACTGTCACCAACAACGGAGACGGAAGTATAACTGTATCAGGAAGTGGCGTATTAACTGATTATATTAATCAGGCGATACTGTTTACAAGAGATCAAACACTCACAATATTAGGGGCAGGTAATTACTGCATGTCAGGTAAAAAAACATACCCTTATTTTTATTTTACACTTTACGATACTGTAGAAAAAAAGGTTGTGTTTGAGATTAATACAAAAGCCACGCCGTCTAAAGAAATAACGCAAAAATTAATAAATAATGAGAATGTAGTCTTGCGGATAGGATTTTACGGAGAGGCTAATACCCAAATTATACCAGGTGTAGTATGCCCTATGGTTAACGCTGGAGATTCCGCCCTCCCGTGGGCGCCTTACCAATCAACCTCAGCCACCATCACCCTGACCGAGCCATTGCGCGGGATCGGAGAGTACCGGGACCGGATCATGTGTAGGGACGGCGTGTGGGGGATTGAGCGGTGGGTCACTAAATTGACATTGGATGGGAGCGAAGATTGGGTTATATATGGTAATTCTTCATACATTTCATTTTATACTCAAAGCGTATGCTTACCTGTTTCCATGAACAAACGTGAGGGATTGTGTGAACAGTTAAGGGTTATGACAATTGGCGGCAAAAATCTAAATACTATATGGTTGGGAGCCAACAACAAGGTTGTGTATGCGATTGATAATCAATTTTACAATGACACATTGGAGGATAAAGGTCTTGCAAACTGGAAAGCCCATCTTGCAGAGTCCCCCCTCGAGATTATAACCTATTTAGACGCGCCCACCTGGGAACCCCTCCCCGCCGCTACTCAGCAGGCCCTCAACGCCCTGACGACCTACGCAGGTACAACACACTTGACGATCACCGCGGGCGGACCGGCACCAGAGGTAACTCTGGAATACGTCCAGGACACCCAAAAGGCCATAGAACAGCACGACACGGCCAACCGCCAGTACACCGACAACCAGATAGCGGCAATAGTAGCAGCCCTGCCGACAGCGACGCAGGCAGCTATTGTAGATAACCAGACAACTAAACTTTTACAGGAGGTATGAGATTATGAGTAACACAGTGATTTACACGTTAATGAGCAGCCTTATCACAAAAAGGTATTATGCAACCAAAGAGGAGGCCACGGACAAGCTGGGGGTATACTTTGCGTTTGATATGATCGATGCAGAGCAAATGACTGAGCTTGCATTACTGGCTGAGACGGTGTACGCGCCGCCGGCGGTTGAGCCGGAGATCCCGACAGAGCCGGAAATGCCGGTAGAATAAGGAGGACTATAAGGTGTGGAAAGATACGATGTAATTATCATCGTTGTAGGACTGATCACCACGGCCCTGACGATTGGTGCACCGGTGATTAAGCTTAACACGGCGATTACCCGGCTGATTGTAAAGTTGGACAGCCTGGGTAAAGATATGGACGATCTGGAGTTACATAACCATGAATCGCATAAAAGATTGTGGGATCATAACGATGAACAGGACGAGAAGCTGGCAGATCATGAGACGCGTCTGTCGGTGATCGAGAAGAAAGAGAGGAATTGACTATGGATTTTGGAATTGCGAGTGTTGCAGGAATTACAGTAATCTGCTATCTGGCTGCTATGGCCGTCAAAGCAACAGAGGTGGAGAATAAGTGGCTGCCAGTAATATGCGGTGTTATTGGGGCGGTGCTGGGCGTTGTGGGAATGTATTACATGCCTGGATATCCAGCCACTGACATTATTACAGCAATAGCAATCGGCATCGTCTCCGGGCTGGCTGCAACAGGTGCTGACCAGGTGTACAAGCAGCTGACAAAATAAGCTGTTGCGATATCGCAACGGTTGTAATATCACAACTTTTTATGGCCTGGGAGAGATCCTGGGCCCTTCTTAACTATGAAAGGTAGGAAAAATATATGAAGAAAGCAATGCTTAGTCAGCCGATGGCTGGAAAAACGAACGATGAGATTATTGCAACAAGGGAAAAGGCTATAAAGGTTCTGGAAGGCAAAGGACTTGAAATTGTGAACACCCTCTTTACAGATGAATGGTACAGCAACGAAAAAATGGTTGAGAGAGGAGTTGTACAAATTCCGCTCTGCTTTTTAGCAAAATCTCTTGAAAATATGAGCCTTTGTCACGCTGCATATTTTTGCAAGGGCTGGGAGAATGCGAGAGGCTGCCGCATTGAGCATGAGGCGGCCAAAGCTTATGGCTTGGAAATTATTTATGAAGAGGAGTAGATTATGCAGATTAATAAATTACTTACACCGTACAACCACAACACCGGTAGCATCGATCGGATTAAGTACATCGTGATCCATTACGTCGGAGCTTTGGGAGGCGCCCGCGCCAATTGTCAGTGGTACGCCGGAGGAGACCGCGGAGCATCGGCCCACTACTTTGTGGACTTTGATGGGGCCGTCTGGCAGTCAGTGGAGGACAAGGACATTGCCTGGCACTGCGGGGCTAAGTCCTACAGGCATCCGGAGTGCCGCAACGCCAACAGCATTGGCATTGAGATGTGTGTGCGCAATAAGGGCAGCCAGGCCGACACGAGCCGCGACTGGTATTTTGAGGACGCGACAGTGGCCGCAGCGATACGGTTGACGCGTGAGCTGATGGACAAGTACCATGTGCCTGCTGATCACGTGATCCGACACTACGATGTGACCGGCAAGATCTGCCCGAATCCGTATGTGTACAACACGACAGCGCATACATGGGGCGCGTTTAAGGCAGCGCTGGAGGAGCCGACGGTGGAGGTTAAATCTGGCTGGAGCCAGGAGAACGGCGGCTGGAGATACTACCTGGGCGACACCGGACAGCCCGTGCGTAATGCATGGTACAAGGACGGCCAGGACTGGTACTGGTTCGATGGCGCCGGCATGATGGTCCATAACACGTGGTATCAATATAAGAACGTTTGGTACTATCTGGGGGACGATGGAGCCATGTGCAGAGGCCAGGTGACGGTTGATGGAAAGTGGTACATCATGGATAACGCTGGCCGCATGATCGTGGAGCCGGTGGTGTTGACGCCTGATCAGAATGGGGCGATGCAATGGCCGGGGCTGGCAGAATAATTTAAGTGTAAAAAATACCGTCGAGAATTGTCGTTGTTTGACAATTGATTTCCATATCCTTCCAATTTATCCTTAGATTAGTAAAGGTGCTGGAGGTTTATGCGATGAACAACAGAAAAATTAAGGAAGTTTTGTGGGATTTGGGTGTTGGCAATAAATATAAGGGATTCCAATATTGCATTTATAGCTTGGAACTTGCGATTGAATCTCCTGACCGTCTAAACAGTATAACAAAAGGCATATACCCTGATGTGGAGAAGAAGTATAAAACAGGGGTAAATTGTGTTGAGCGGGATATCAGGACTGTGGCAGAGGTGGTATGGAAAAATGGAGGTAAGGAATTATTTATTAACGATTTGACTGGAGATGTATTTGAGAAAAGACCTACTAATGCTAAATTTTTGGAAATATTATTGCATTATATTTTATCAGATGCACCATGTCAGAAATGCAAAGTTGCCGAGGATTATAAAGAACGGCTGATAAAGCTGGAAGAAGAAAATAGAAGGCTGGAAGAGACAATAATGTGGATGCATGATCTGATATGGAAATTTATAAAAGAGTATAGTAACAATAAATAAACAGCAAGAGGGCGGTCCGAGTGGGCCGCCTAATTGCTTTTTATTTTAAATATTTCAATAATTGGATTAAATATTCTCCATCCAAATCTGTTTCGTCTCTGTCCAATGTTCTTTTCCCAAAAACGGTAAAGCCATTTGCTTTGTAAAAATCCAGCAGTTTACACTTTTCTTCACATTCTAAATATACGAATCTTCCACCAATTTCATTCTGAATTTCTCTAACTTTAGTAGTTGCCATTTGAAGCAAATCGGATCCTGAAATTAAATAATTATTTCCATCTGCAAAGTTTTTGCCGAGCTGTGCTATTAATGGGGCTGGGACTATGTATTCCTTAGTAGCCGGATTAAAAGAACCGTGGTTTCCCATTCGCTTTGCGGTTGTATTGCTGATGGAATCTTTCGATACCCGAATATGCTTTGATGCTATGGTATAATAGCCGACCCAGCACTTTTCTCTTTCGTCATCGGATTTCCAATATACTAAAGTTGTACGTGATAGATATTGTTTTGAAAATTCAATGGCTTTATATTTTATAAATGTCTCCACATCTTTATTAACAGGGCACACAAAAGAGGAGAGAATAGATTTTACTTTATTCTCTCCCAGTTTGGATATCATATCGTTTAGTTTAATTTGAACAAACTCTGCCATAATTATTGTATATCAAAGAATTCTTTGATTTTATCTCCTGTTAGTTCTGAACATTTTCTGCTGATCTGCACTTGCTCAAACCTCATGTTTTTAGCATTATCCATTGCCTCCAAAAATGTATGAGCAAGACGCTGTTCTTTAATAGAGACATCTTTAAGAATGCTTTTCGTTGCCATACGTATCACCTCCCGAATATTGTTGGCACTGTTGCTGTTATCTTATGTTAGACAACACAAAATCGTGTGTAATTGCATTATATGATACAATACACAACTATAAGAAACCTTATGTAATTTCATTATAACGTGTTTTAACGAGAAGTCAACGGTTAAATATTGACAAAATGAGAAATTTTTATTAATTTTTATTGACTTTATAGCAAAATGCGGAAAATCTAATATTATTAGATAATTAAGCAAACATACATTCGTAAATTGACTGATAATAGAACATAGAATCTTATGGCATTGTGACAGCGGGTGTTGATCGGCGCAGGTGGTGTGGCTGGTGATAAAGTGAAAAAGCCTACGTGATCCGTTTGAAGATATTGCTGTCATGTTATAAAATTTGTAATTGAAGCCATACTACTACTGTGCTTGGAACAACAGGCGGTTATCAAACTCATGGGAAAGTGCAGCAATAAGAAAAAAAGATATGCTTTGGAGCTGTTAAAATTATTTATGAAGGCTTGCGCTGAATAAAAAGTCCTGTGTAATCGAATATCTCCTTTACAAAACAATATATGCGTGCTATAGTGTTAATGCTTTTTGCTTTTCTAACTTGCGGCTTAGCTATATTGGCGGCCGCATTTTGTGTAAAATTACAATAAAGTATAAAATGGTGTTGATTTATTTGTATATAGTGATATAATTCTTTTGTCAACCCTTCTCTTAGGTCGTCCAGGTATATCCCAATCCCCATACCTGGACGACTTTTGCGTGTGAATTCGTCACAAACCGATCTGAAAACTTCTAAGAGGCCTAGACACTGAAAAGAATGCCTAGACCTCTCGGAGAAAATATAGGTTGTTGGAGATTAAACTTCCGTTCGCATGTTTAGTATATCACTTTAGCAGGCGTTTGGCAAGGGGGAGGGGCGGCAGCTCCCCCATGGCTCCGCCCTGTCTCCTACATCAGTCGGTATCTGGTGTCCGACGTTCGTTGCGTCAAAAACCACATTGCAGTAATATCCGTATTAAGGATCAGTTCAGCCATCTCACGGGTCGCCTGGTATTTTGCGTTTCTGGCTATCTGAGCATGGCGCTGGTAGGTCTCAATTATTTCAAAAAGCAATTCATCTGTTCGGTTCATCTTTTTTCTTTTCTCTCCTTTAATTATATATTTCGCACTATCAGAGTATACAGCTGGATATCTTAATGCACTATCTGTTTTAGAGAAGGTTCGTGCGGGCTGCCTGTGATACTATTTTGATACTAAAATTTTTTAGAACTAGTAGAATGGGTGTAAAAATCTCCTCTTTTTTATAGTTGCAACATGGGAATGCAACGGTTACAATAGAAGAGAAATACACTTATGACCGCGCTGATTAACTTGACTATTTCGGCGCATAATGATATAAAAGAACCGTTGTAAGACAAATGGATACGTTGGAGGAGAAGAAATGTTATACGAAGAGAAGACGATTGAGACGATTCCGGTGGGCCCGCTGGGATTAATTCCGCTTAAGAGCTGTACGGAGCTGGGAGCCAAAGTGAACGATTATCTGGTGGACTGGAGACGGGAGCGGGAGAGCGAGCACAAGTCTACGATTGCATTTTCCGGATATCAGAGAGAGTCCTATATCATTGGGGCCAGCACACCGCGTTTCGGTACCGGAGAGGCGAAGGGAACGCTTTCCGAGTCGGTTCGCGGAGACGATTTATACATCATGGTGGATGTATGTAATTACAGCCTGACCTATTCCCTGTGCGGGATGACAAACCACATGTCCCCTGATGACCATTTCCAGGATTTAAAGCGAATTATCGCGGCTGCGGCCGGTAAAGCCCGCCGTATCAATGTGATTATGCCGTTTTTATATGAGAGCAGACAGCATAAGAGATCCAGCAGAGAGTCCCTCGACTGCGCGCTGGCCCTTCAGGAACTGACCAATATGGGTGTTGAGAATATCATCACCTTTGACGCTCACGACCCGAGAGTGCAGAACGCGATTCCGTTAAAGGGATTTGAGACGGTTCAGCCGATTTACCAGTTTATCAAGTATCTTCTGAGAGAAGAGAAGGAACTGCAGATCGACAGTGACCATATGATGGTGATCAGCCCGGATGAGGGCGGTATGGGCCGCGCTGTATACTTTGCCAACGTACTGGGACTTGATATGGGGATGTTCTATAAGCGCCGTGACTATACACAGATTGTGGGTGGCCGCAATCCGATCGTGGCTCACGAGTTCCTGGGAAGCAGCGTGGAAGGAAAAGATGTGATTATCGTGGACGATATGATCTCTTCCGGCGAGAGCATGCAGGACGTGGCGAAGGAGCTGAAACGCCGTAAGGCGAGAAAGGTCTTCATCTGCTCGACCTTCGGTTTATTCACCAATGGCCTTGCCAAGTTTGATGAATACTACGAGAATGGAATTATCGACAGAATCCTGACGACGAACCTGGTATATCAGACACCGGATCTGCTGTCCAGACCGTATTATATCAATGTAGATATGAGCAAATATATTGCGCTGATTATCGATAATCTGAATCACGACGCTTCTTTAAGCGAGCTCCTGAATCCGACATCGAGAATCAACCGTCTCCTTGACCGTTACCGCGCGGGTGACAGGTAGGAGATCGATGGAAAGACTGTCAAAACGTAACTTATGTCTGGTAGGACTGACATTATTCTCCATGTTTTTTGGGGCGGGAAATCTTATTTTTCCGCCCTTTTTGGGTGCTATGGCAGGGACGAATACCTGGACCGCCATGGTTGGCTTTGCCGTGACCGCCATTGGTTTTCCGATTCTCGGCGTGATTGCGGTGGCGAAGGCCGGCGGCCTTACCAGCCTGGCGGGGCGGGTTCATCCTGCATTTGCGGCTGTCTTTACGCTCCTGATCTATTTATCGATCGGTCCGTGCCTGGCGATCCCGCGAACGGCCAGCACGTCGTTTGAGATGGCTGTAATACCGTTTCTGGACGGCCGTATCCCTGCGGGGACAGCCCAGCTGCTGTATTCGTGCCTGTTCTTTACCATCGCGTTCCTGGTGGCCTTAAAGCCCGATAAACTGACGGACAGGCTGGGAAAAGTGCTGACCCCGTGTCTGCTGACCCTGATTGCGATTCTGTTCATTGGCTGTATCTTAAAGCCGGCGTCCGGTTATGGCGGAACGTCTGAGACTTATCAGAATCATCCGTTTGTAAAGGGATTTCTGGAAGGGTATCTGACGATGGATACGATCGCGGCACTGAATTTTGGAATTATTATCTCCCTCAATATCCGCGCCCTGGGGGTGAAGTCGGAGAGCTCCATCATAAAAGAAACGATCAGGGCCGGAATGATTGCCGGAGGCATCCTGCTTCTGGTGTACGCTGCGCTGGCCCATATCGGCGCGGTTACGGGAGGCGCATTCGGTTATTCTGAGAATGGTGCGCAGACTCTGAATCAGATGGTGCGTTTCCTGTTTGGGAAGGCGGGGCTGATTATGCTGGCGGCCATTTTCTTTATCGCCTGCCTGAATACCTGTATCGGACTGATCAGCTGCTGCAGCCGGTATTTCTGTACGATTCTGCCGCGAATCGGATATCGGGCATGGGCCTTTGTCTTCGCCGCGGTCAGCCTGATTATCGCCAATGCCGGGCTTAACCGGATTCTGGAGATATCCGTCCCGGTGTTAAATGCGATCTACCCAGCGGCTATCGTATTGATTCTCCTTTCATTTCTCTTCCGTGACGGGAAACGGTGGCAGCCGGTTTACGTCTGCTCCATTGCCCTGACCGGAGCGACGAGCATCGCTATGTCCCTGTATCAAATCGGCATAACGCCTCTGGGACGCGTGTTAAATAGACTGCCATTGCACAGCCTGAATCTGGAATGGATCAGCCCGGCGGTGGCTGGGATTGTGATTGGAATGGTGGTTTGCACGAGGAGGGGGAGAGCGGAAAGAGGATAGAAATATAAATTTACAGAATTGTGAAGAATGGTGGTTCCTCATGAGGCTGAGAGAGATTTCGGGGTTTTCGTTCCGCCAGGAAACCGGGGCCGGAGCGCTTCCCCCGGTTTTGGCTCATGGTTTCGGCCGGGGCATCTCTAAGGCCGGAAGGATACAGAATCAAGGGTACCGATGACATTCATCGAGAACTCCTGAAGGACTTCTCGATTCAGGCCCTCTAAAAATCTGACTTTGAGGTCAGATTTTTCCCCTTGTTTTTGCACCCTTCCAACCTAAGAGCTGCCGACGTCCTGCAAAAATCGCCGAAACCGGGGGAAGCGCTCCGGCCCCGGTTCTCTGGCGGAACGAAAACCCCGAAATCCCGGCTAAAGTTATTGGCGAAAGCAGCTTTTCATAATTCTGTAAGTTTATCTTGGAGCGGAAAGAGGAGTGAGCGCGGATAGAGATGCGGGTTAGCGAGTGCGGGTGAAAATAATATATAATATGAAAAAACTGCTTTCTGAGAAAGGCCATGGGTTATCCCATTACGGTCATTCCAGTAAAGCAGTTTTTTATTTACGTCAGGTTATCCGGCTGTCAGGTACTCCATTTCTCAGGTCCTTTTCGGCCGTATCCATCCCTGCCGTTCATTTACGAATTGCGGAACACGTCAAAACTAAACTGGTGAGTTTCCCCTGAGATTGATTCTATACTCAGCTCTATGGGGCAGTCATACTGGTCATAGACAATATTTTCAATCACCAGCAGCGCGGTACCTTCCGGAACCTCCAGGGAGCCAGCCAGCCGGGGCGAAGCACTGCGGGCCGTAATGGACCGTCTGGAATGGACTGGCAGCACATCGTACTGCGTCTTTAAAGTCTGATACAGAGACGCATTTGAAAAGTCGAAGCGGTCCAGCTTGGGAAAGCGATTTAAAGAGAGGTAATTGACCGTATAGACAAAGGGGATTCCATCCGAATAGCGGAGTCTTTCCAGTCTCAGGCATACATCAGACGGCGCGAGTTCCAATTTTTGATACAGATCTTCATCAAACTGTATTTTTTCCATGCTCAGGAGTCTGGTGGAGGGAACCTTACCGATCAGTTTCATCTCCTCGTCGAAGCTCATAAGCTGATTCATAAAGATTCCGCGGTTATCCGGACCCTTCACAAAGGAGCCGCAGCCACGTTTTCGTTCAATTCTTCCGCTGTTTACCAGTTCGTTGTAGGCCTGGCGCACGACGGGCCTGGAAACTCCGCAGGCCTTGCAGATGCCTTCCTCTGTGGGAAGCTTCTGGCCGGGCTTTAGGATTCCCTTCTGTATCGCCTCTATGATGCATTGACGTATCTGTTCGTAAAGCGGAACAGAACTGTATTTGTTAATCTTAATATAGTCCAATTTTTCACCCCGCAGATCCTGTAAAACATTACATTTTCCGTCTAGTATAACAGGAAAAACCATTTTTTACAATGGGTGTCCAGCATACGTTACATAACCGAAGCTTCCCTTTTTCATGCAGTTTGCAGTGGAGTAGGCGGTGGCCTTTTCCAGAGCCAGCCCGATCATGGCGGGGGCAGGAATACGGCCTTTTGTCCAGCCCTGTTCACACAGAGCCATGACGAAGGCGGTGAGAAAGGAGTCCCCGGCTCCCATTGTATCAACCGGATCAATAAATTCCGCCTTTCCGTATACCAGAGAAGTACCGTCAGATACGCACTGACCAGAGCTTCCCATGGTGATCAGGACGAGTCCTGTGTTTCTCTTGTGGAGCGGTTCACAGAATGATCGTATCTCCGATTCCTCCATTGGAGGGCATGAAAACAGGGCCAGGTCCAGCCCGCAGCAGATCTTATCGTAATAGGAATCAGTTCTGTATTTTTCCTTTTCACCAAAATCGTAGGTGAATAAGGCTGGAAGACCGCTGAGCCGGGACATCTCTTCTTCCATTTTTGCATTACAGGAACTGTGAATCAGAGAAAATGATCTTAAGTATTCCATATCCTCTTCCTGAAGCAGAAGCGGTCCGGACCATCGATCTCCGGCCGTGATGCCCAGATAGGTGCGTTCCCCGTCTGTGACGCGGTAGCGGCAGCATTTGGTGATGGTCCCTGGGATCTTTCTGCATCTTGAGAAGTCCACATGAAAACGGTTCAGCGCATCGACGATGACTTCAGACATGGCATCATCGGCCAGATTGCCCATGTAGGCGGCTTCTGCACTGAGTATGGAGGCGTGAACCGCAGCATTGAAAGCATTACCGCCCGGATATATGGCGCCGGTATTCGTATAGTAGTCGATGACATTGTCACCGAGCCCCAAAAGTCTCATGAGTACTCACCCTTTCTGTAATAACGGCGGATGTCCAGGGAATGGTCTGTGATTACCTCAATATTCTTACTGATTCGCTGCAGAACCGCGGCCATGATTACGGGGGAAAGAAGCGGGCGGTAACGATCGCTGATTCCCGGAAGTGCATAATCTCGGCAGTCAAAGCAGGTCAGTTTATTCGTGTGCTTTTGGGCAAATGCTTTTACCTTTTCATCGAGAGGCCTTGTCACCCCTTCAGTCAGGAGCAGGGTTACACATACATCTTCCTCCAAAAGCTCCAGGGTACCATGGAAGAATTCCGGTGAACTGACGGATTTCGTGCGTATCCACTGGGATTCCTCCAGGACACACATGGAATAGGAGTAGGCGGTGGGCCATAAGTCTCCGGAGCCAATCCAGATGTTATAGGGTTCCCGGCAGTATTTTTTCGCATAGCTGATACAGGCTTCATCGGCCTGAATGCGAACCTGAGCCAGAGCGCTGCCCAGGCTGCCCAGTTCGTCTGCAAAACTTTTATAATCAGGAAAATAGCCTTTTATCTCAAGAATTTTACCGATTAAAAGATAAAAGACCAGCTCCTGGGGCCTTCCGTCCTTATAGATAAAGGAATAGTCTGATATCGCCTCCAGAGGTGAATCGGGGATTCCGATGACGGAGACCAGACGGACGCCTCGTTCTTTTAGGTACTGGGCCGCCTTCAGTGTATCCGGCGTGTCCCCGGACTTGGAGGTGAGAAATGCTACCGAGCGGCTGGTAATACGGTTGCAGCCGGTAAGAACCAGGTCAGCGGAAAGCATACCGTCAGTCGGAACCGGCGAGTAATGGTTAATATAGTGCTGGAATGGCTGCATCATAGCCATGGAGCCTCCGGAAGAGGTAAAGAACAGCAGATCGAATTCATCTGCGCAGATCTGGTCTGCAATGGCTTCAATCCGGTCTCTCTGAGCGTAAATGAATTGATAATTTTCCCGGATTACCGCCTCGTCAAAGTTAATCATAGCGAAATCTCCTTTTCTCAATGGTTTATCATCATTGTATGAATAAATGATAATATTGTCAATATGTAATTACAATATTACAGATAAATATTTAATTATATTTAGTAATTGAGAACCTTCTGACGAATAAATGGTATCAGCCCTCCTTTTCGCAAAAACCGTATTATAATCAGAAATGGTCTTGCTTAATGTGCATAATAAACAAAATGATAAGCGTAATATTATATAAAATGACTATAATAACCAACTTGATTTTGGATAAAGGCTATGATATACTGAGTTCATCAAAAATAACTAAACAAAGTTAAGAAATTAAATTGGGGTTGCATAATGGGACGAGAAAGTAAGGATGGGAGTTTTCCGACAGGGCTGTTTTGCGTATATCTGGTGTATTTTTCAGGGCAGGCCATCTACAATACGTATCTAAACCTGTATCTGGCACAGATCGGATTTACTGCGACGCAGATTGGGAGTATCATCTCGATCTCTACGGTTGCACTTCTGGCGGCACAGACTCTGTGGGGAATCTTAAGTGACCGCGCCAGGGTAAAGAACCGGGTGGTCTGTTTCCTCTATCTGGCCTCAATCCTTTCGGCCCTGGGCTTTTATCTCACGAGAAGCTACTGGCCGGTGGTACTGCTTGTGGCAGTCTTTGGAGCGTGCTTCGTGCCGATTGTACCGCTTAACGATAATATCACACTGGAATCTCTGGTGAACAGCAAATGGGATTATGGATGGATCCGTATGGGAGGAACCATTGGATACGCGGTGACGGTGGTCTTGATTGGCTACTTCTTAAGGGATGAGTATTCGGCCATATTCTGGATCGTAGCGGCGGCCATGGGGCTGTGCCTGCTCTTTTCTCTGACGATACCTCCGGTGAAAGGGTTTCGAAACGAAAAAAAGAAATCCTCGGTTCGGGAGATCTTATCCAACCGCACCCTTGTGGTTTTGATCGCGTTCAACTTGATTTATGGACTTGGCAACAGTTTTTTTTACAGCTTTTACTCACTCCATTTTGTTCAGATTGGGGGTAACAGCAGGCTGGTCGGCTGGATGATGTTTGCCTGTTCGGTAGCCGAGGCACCGTGCCTCATGTTTATGCACCGTCTGGTCAAAAAGATGGGAGTCGCAAAGGTCTTGATTCTGGCAGGCGTCCTGACCTGCGTCCGGTGGTCGCTTCTCTATTATCTGACGGACCCGGTGTTAATTATCGTTACGAATCTGCTCCACGGCTTCAGCTATACCGGAATTACATACTGTCTGCTGAATTACATTAACAGAAGAGTACCGCCCGATTTACGGGCCAGCGGCCAGGTGCTGAACGCCACCATGAGTACCGTATTCAGCAAACTGATTTTCGGATATATCGGAGGCGCGGCCTTCGAGCTGTGGGGGGCTGGTTCCATGATGGCCTGCTCAGCAATTACCATAGGAGCGGCAACTCTGTTTTTTGCAGTCTGGAGCAGAGGGAAACAGGAGAGTTTGTCTTTTTAGCAGTCAAACTGCTTAAAAAATAAAATGATATGAATCAGAAGGAGAGGAATCATGAAAAAAACAAAAAAGATGTTAGCTTTACTTGCAGGCTCAGCAATGATGATCTCATCCCTTGCAGGCTGTGGCCAGTCACCATCAGCGACCCAGGGGGGAAATGAGAGCACGAAACAGGCCGATGCAGGCCAGGACTCCGGAAAGAAGGCAGAATCCGGCGCAAAAGAGAAGATCCGTGTATTCACGTTCTTTACCGGATCCGATCAGTGGGCTCCGGTGTGGTCGGAAGTGATCGACGAATATATGCAGGCCAACCCGGGCATTGAGATTGTAGATGAGTCTGCGCCTACCGCGGGAGCGAACGATGTGTTCCGTACAAAGATGCAGGCAGATATTGCTGCCCGCACTCCTGCCGATCTATGTCTGTTCTATACGGGAGCGGATGGAAAGCCCCTGGTGGATTCCGGACTCTTTGTGGATCTTGGACCATCTATGGAAGCAGACCAGGACTGGTCTAAGAATTTCAAGCAGTCCGCGCTGGATGGCCAGAAATACGACGGTAAGCAGTACAGCCTTCCCTATCTCGGCTATTATGAAGGACTTTTCTATAATAAAAAGCTGTTTGACCAGTACAGCCTCGAAGAGCCGATATCGTACGATAATATTATGAAAGCGGTCGAGGTGTTTGCCCAGAATGGAATTCCGGCGTTTGCAGCCTCCATGGCGAAACCATCCTACGTTCTGGAGCTGGCTATATTAGCCCAGGCTGGAGCGGAAGGCCATAAGAATTACTTTGATGACAGCTGGGCTCCGGCGCTCGACTGTATCGCTGACCTGTATCAGAAGGAAGCATTTCCAAAGGATACCATGACTATTTCAGAAGACGACATCCGTCTGATGTTTAAGGAGGGCAAGGCAGCCATGATGTTTAACGGCTCCTGGTGTGTCAGCGCCCTGGAAGACAATCCGGATATGCGGCTGATTTCCATGCCGGCTCTTCCTGGAGGAAAGGGCGGAGAAAGCTGTGCGCTTGCCGGCTTTGGCTCCGGATGGTTTTTAAGCAGGGAAGCGTCAGAACGCAGTGAAGAGTCCTTAAAGCTCTTAAAATACCTGACTTCACCGGAGATCATGCAGCGTTTTATCGCAGTAGGCGGAAGCTCAGCGGTAGAGTGCCAGGCACCGGAGGGCGCCTCTGAGCTGATGAAGAGCGCGGTTCTTATGTTAAACAAAGCAACCTATACCGATACGGCAATCGATTCCCAGGTAAGCCGCGAGGCCTGGATGGCAATCGCAGACGACGGCACCCCGTATCTGGTAGAAGGCAAGAAGAGCAGCCTGGATCTCCTGGCAGAAGCAAGAAAAATTCAGGAAGCAGTAAACAGATAACAGGAAAGAGGGATTGCGGCGGCAGAAGTGAGAGCTTTTGCCGCCCTGACAGAAAAGAGAGGGGAAATGCTTCATGAAGGCGAAAAGACAAAGGACAGCGATCATATTCTTGATTCCTGCCGTGGTGCTGCTGCTGTGTTTCATGATATATCCGCTGGGGAAAACCATCTTTTACAGCTTCACCGCATGGTATAATTTTTCCACGGAACAGACCTTTATTGGACTCGATAATTATAAGGAATTAATTGCCGATCCCGTGATTCGGGTGGCTCTTCGCAACACTGTGATTCTGATGGCAGGAGTACTTATATTCCAGATCGGATTTGCCCTTATCCTGGCGATCATGGTCGATGGAATCAGACACTGTTTTAAGTTCTTCCGCACGATTTATTTTTTCCCTATCGTTATTTCAGCTACGGCGATCGGCCTTATGTTTACCCTGATTTATAAATATGAATACGGTCTGCTCAACTATTTCGTTGTTTTGTTTGGCGGAGAGAAACAGGTATGGATCAATGAGAAGTCATCGATATACTTAGCCCTGATTCCGGTTGTGTGGCAGTATGTGGGCTTCTATTTCGTCATATTCTTAACGGGAATTGCCAACATTCCTGCTGATATATATGAATCGGCTATGCTCGATGGAATAAGGCCCTTGCAGAAGGCCGCCTACATAACCATTCCCATGCTGAGAAGCGTGCTCACCTCATCGATTGTTCTGGTAATTTCCGGCTGCTTTAAAGTGTTCGATATCATTTTCATGGTCACCAATGGAGGCCCGCTGGATTCCAGCCAGCTGCTCAGCACCTATATGTATCAGAAGGCGTTTGCGCGCGGGAACGGAGGCTATGCCAGCTCCATTGCGATTGTCATGATCGTGCTTGGCGTGGCGGTGACCAGCGTACTCAGAAAGCTGCTTTCGGGAGGTGAGGAAAATGAATGACGACAGAAAAGGGCGCGGAAAAGAGCTGGCAGCAGCTGTTTTAAAATACGTGATTTTGATTTCCTGGGCGCTGACGACAATCATCCCTCTGCTGTGGGTGTTCGTCAACTCCTTTAAGACGTCAGAAGAGATCGTAAAAAATGGCGTGGCACTGCCTTCCGCCATTCAGTTCAACAATTACAAGACAATCATGAGTTATCCGGATTTAAGTATGTCCAGAGCGTTTCTGAACAGCTTTATTATTTCCGGTTCCGTGGTAGTCGGAGTGGTGCTTGTGGCCGGATTAGCGGCGTTTGCGCTGGGAAGATTCCGTTTTCAATGGACGAGATACGCGGATGCAGTTCTTATTGCCTGCCTCCTGGTTCCCTCCTTTGCAACCATGATTCCCAACTTTGTAACGATCAGCAAGCTTCCGATCAGAGGAACTCATGCGGCGGCCATTATCCCTCAGATTGCGGGAAATCTCTGCTTTTCCATCACATTGCTGACCGGATTTATGCGTTCGCTGCCTGATGAACTGGATGAGGCCGCCATTATGGACGGCGCCACACCCATCTATGTCTTTTCCCGTATTACCATGCCGCTGTCCAAACCGATGTTCTCGACAGTCGGAATCATGGTATTCATCTGGTCCTATAACGACTTGCTGACATCCATGGTCTATTTGTCACAGCGTTCCAAGCAGCCGGTCTGCGTGATTCTATCCATGGTCAGCAATATGTTCGGAACCGATTACGGAAGTATGATGGCAGCGATCATCGTGACAATCGTGCCGCTGCTCATTCTTTATGTAATATCCCAGGAGCAGGTTATCAAAGGTCTTACGGCGGGTGCGGTGAAAGGCTGATCTGCCGGCATATCAGTAAAACATCCCGCCGCAGGCGGAACTAAATTTGGAGGATCGATTATATGGAAGTGCTTGTTAATCATTTGGGGTATGATGCCGGCGGCAGAAAGACCGCGGTATATCAGGGAAAGAGAGAGGACCGGCCGGTTCATTTCTGCGTGCGCCGGGAAGGCGGGGAGACCGTGTTTGAGGGCATTCCTACGGAGTGCGGAGAAGTCGCGCAGTGGAATACCGGCTACTACTGGACTCTGGATTTTTCGGATTGGAAGGGCGAGGGCGTCTTTTGCATCTGTCTGGAGACGTCATCCGGCACGGTGGTAAGCGAGAGTTTTGAAATCCGGCAGTCACTCATCACAATGAGGCTGATCAATGCGGCCTGCTATTACTTTAAGGCACAGCGTTCCAGCGGGGAGTGGCTCCATGAAGACCGCAGTCTCAGCTTCGACGGAGAGAGGGCGGGACGGGTGGATGCCCACGGCGGCTGGTATGATGCTACGGGGGATTACGGCATCCATCTGTCCCATTTATCCCATGGAACCGTACATAATCCGCAGCAGGCGTCATTCAGTGCATATACCTTTTTTAAGGCGGCCGAGGAACTGACAGCGTCCGGAAATGAGCAGTATACCATGCTGAAGCGCAGAATGCTGGACGAAGGATGCTTCGGCGCCGATTTTCTGATGCGTCTGCGTGCGCCTTCCGGCGGATTCTTCCGTTCCATCAGCCGCGCCAATGCCCTGGCTCATGTTCGGGGAAACCGTAAGATCGGTTTTGAGTATCACGGCTCCAGTTCCCAGTTCAGTGAGAAGGCGGCGACAGCGGATGAAGAGGTGGTAAATGACACCAATTATGAGGTCAGTCTGCGTTCCGGCGGCGGAACGGCTATAGCCGCTCTTGCGGCGGCCTCAAGGCATTACTATCCGGGCACCGATTATACAAGAGATGAGTATCTGCTGGCGGCCAAGGACGCATGGCACTACTTATATGAGAACAATGAGCAATATACCAATGACGGAGCCTGGAATCTGATTGATGAATACTGTTCTCTTTTGGCTTTGACGGAGCTGTTTCGGGCGAGTGAAGAGTACGAATATCTGATGGAAGCCGGAGCCATGGCGGAACGAATCTATAAACGGATGGTGATGGAAGAGGGGCAGAAGGCTTATTTAACTGTGAGAGATGGCGAACCGTATTACCATGCGGCCGATGAGGGACTGCCCGTTATGGCGCTGATCGAGTATGCTGCTGTCGAAATGGACAAGGAAAAGTCAAATGATGCGATAAAGATGGCAGAAATGCTTATGCGCCACATGCTTTTTGTGTCCACATCGGTGAGCAACCCGTTCGGTTATCCGAGATTTCTGTATAAAGACGAGAAGGGAATAGAAAGGATCCAGTTTTTCTTCCCTCATCATACTGCGGTGGAGCCGTGGTGGCAGGGAGAAAATGCGAGAATAGCCTCGCTTTCGGCAGCGGCCAGAGCACTCCTTGCGGTAACCCGGGATATGGAATTAAAAGATGCGCTGGAGCTCTTCGCCGATCAGCAGATCAACTGGATTATGGGATTAAACCCGTTTAATTCCTGTATGATGGAGGGGTATGGACGAAATAACATCCAGTACTTCTTTAACGACAGGTATGATTTCATGAACTGCCCCGGCGGTATCTGCAATGGTATTACGAGTGCGGAGGACAATGAAGAAGGAATCGCATTGATCCGGGAACCAGGCGGCAGTGTAAAGGACAACTGGCGTTGGGCGGAACAATGGATTCCTCATGTGACATGGTTTATTCTGGCGGAGGCCTATAAGCGGATATAGAAGTATTCCGCTCTATTCCTCGAAAAGGACCTCCAGGCGTTTATTAAAGACAGTGACTGCGGCGCCGATAATGCCGGTGTCGCGGCTGATCGACGGTTCGATCTGAAGGGTATTGTGCACCAGGGTGGTGCGGATGGCCTCCTGTATTCTCTGCAGCAGGGGGTCTCCCAGCGCCAGTGGAATGATCCCTGTCAGGACACAGTGCTGGATATCGAGCAAATACGTCAGATTGGTCAGTGTATAGCTCAGATAAGGGCAGAGATAATTGATAATTTCATCCCTCATAGTCTCCGGAAATCCGGGATTCTGCTGCAAATTAATCTGAAAACGCTGGTAGATAGCCTCCAGATTGATCAGCTGTTCAAATGGTTTGGGCTCCGGGACATCCGCCCCCGGTATCTGAAAGGAGGTGACCGGCATGTTGCCGATCTCTCCGGATTTATGGGTGGCGCCGTACCACAGTTCCCCATTCATCATATAGCTGACACCACATCCGGTACCCAGAGTAAAATAAACAAGGTTCTGATATTCCGGACATCTGCGGCGTAAAAATGCCTCGCCGAGACAGGCGAAGTTCACGTCGTTGTCCAGGAAAAACGGAACAGGGAGAGCAGCCGTAAACTCCGGAAATGCTTCTGCAAACGTTACTTCGTGGTCGATGTTCATATAGGACATATGAATAATGCTGTTTGTCTGTGGATTCACCATAGCGGGAAAACCGATTCCGATACCCAGCACGGGAATCTGCTCGCCCGCGGCCAGTGCCATCAGCTTGCTGATCTCTCTCGTCAGCTTGGAGAGCTCCAGCGTGTGGTTCTGGACCGGAAGATGGATTGACCGGCAGTACTGGCAGGTTCCCAGCATATCGACCAGACCCATATGTACGATCTGCCCTTCAAATTCGAGTCCGATGGCGTAGTATGCCCGCGGATTAAAACGAAGAAGATGGCCGCGCCGTCCGGCGCCGGGGCTCTGAGTCGTCTCTTCCAGCTCGATGAGAATTCCCAGCTCCAGAAGCTTGTCGACTATCTTTAAGACAGTGGGAAAGCTGATTCCAGTGATGCGGACCAGTTCCGCGCGGCTCATAATGTTCTGATTGCGGAACAAATCAAAAATCATCATACGGTTTTTGGTTTTCAGATATTTCGGCATATACTGGTTCACGGCAAAGCTCCCTTCTGCAGGATCATGATACTAGAATCATAGCATTAGAACAACAGACAGTCAAACGCTTTTCGGCGTTTTAAAGAGGAGCGGAAATAAAAGAACAGGAGAGTCAATATGGCAAGAAGAATGTTGGAATATATAAAAGAACAGCCTGAAGTATGGCGAAAAATAACGGATGACAGGGAGTCCCTTTTTCAGGGAGCGGTTGAAAAACTGCAGCAGCCGGTAAAACGGATCGTGATTCTCGGCTCCGGAAGCTCCTATATCGCATCTATGGCGGCGGCAGATTTCTATGGGAAGATGCTGGGGCTGGAGGCGGCTGCGGTGGTGCCGACCCGTCTGGACGGCCTTTTAAGGCTCTTAAATCCGGACGAGACGCTGCTGATCGCTGTCTCTCAGTCCGGGAGGAGTACCTCCACCATAGATGCAGTAAAGAAATGGAAGGCATGCGGCTTTCGCATTCTGGCGGTAACCGCCGATGAACAGTCTCCGGTAGCAAAGGAGAGTGACGTTCACCAGTTTATCGCCTGCGGGGAGGAGACGGTGGGACCGAAGACGAAAGGAATGACGGCCACGGTTTTAACCCTCTATCTCCTGGGCCTGGCTTTGGGCAGTGCCTGGAACCTGGGAGACCAGGGGGCTTCTGACCGTTTTCTGGAGGAACTGAATCAGGCCATAGACGCAGCACCCGCAAATATAGAGAAGAGTGTAGAATTCTGCCGGAATCAGGCTGACTTACTTGCTGTAATGCCACACGTTGCCATTCTGTCGGAGGACGCCGGCTATTATGCGGCGCAGGAAGGAGCGCTGAAGCTTCTGGAGACCCTCTACATACCGGCGGTGGCCTATGAATTTGAGGAATACCTGCATGGCGTCAATAACACGATTGCTCCGGGAATGTGTCATCTCTACCTTCCTGCCGGCGAAAAGAATGCAAAACGGATGGCTGCCCTGGATCACTACACCAGGGAAAAAGGCTGTGTAAACTTTATAATTACGGTATTAGACTGGGAAGAAGGCAGCCATGTGCTTAAGCTGTCAGGTAATCAGAATCCGTATCTCAGCATATTTGAGACGCTCCCGGCGTTTCAGGTAATGAGCGTATTCGGATCAGAACGCAGAAATATAGATTGTGATAAGCCTAAATTTCCTGATTTCTACGGGGTTTTAAACACAAAAGCGTAATCTAGGAGGAAGCTATGAAATATTATGCCGGATTAGATATAGGCGGAACCGTTGCCCGCATGAAAATAGAGTATGCGGATGGCCGGGCGGGGGAATTCTACGGAGCCGGAGGCACCATGAATACAGACGGATATGAGAAGTGCAATGCAAAGTATCGGAGCTTTATTCTGCCGATTCTGGAGGAGGCACAGATCAAGGCGGAGGACTGCGTAAAAATCTGTGTGGCGGCCAGTGGAATCGATTCTCCAAGGCAGGAAGAAGAGTGCCGCAGGTCCTTCCTGGAAATGGGGTTTCGGCCGGAAAGCATTCTGGTATATAACGACTGTGAGGTATTTCTGCATGTGTCTACCGGGCCGGCTATCGTACTGGTCTGCGGCACCGGTTCGATCGCATATGCCAGGGGAGAGTCCGGAGCGATCACCCGCTGCGGCGGCTGGGGCCATGTGCTGAGCGATGAGGGAAGCGGCCATAATATGGGGATGAAGGTCATAAGAGAGGCGGCCAGCCACATCGACGGCAGAACCCGCTGTCCCATTCTGTACGAACTTTTCGAAGCGCAGAGCGGCCTGAAAACGCTGGATGAGATCAATACCTTTGTCAACGACATGTTAATGGAAAAGACGCAGATTGCCTCCTTTGCCCCGCTGGCAGAAAAGGCTTATGAGCTGGGAGATGAGACAGGTCTGAAAATACTGCGGGAATGCCGGGATGAACTGTTTGCCCTGGTAAAGGATGTCTATTATAAAGCCGATTTAGACAGATACCAGAAAGAGGCGCCGGTAGAGCTCTGGCTCTGGGGCAGTGTTCTGTTAAAGAACAAAATCATAGCTCCTGAACTGACGGACCTCCTTAAGAAAGAATTTCCTTCTATACAAATAAGAATTCCGGAGAAGACGGCGCTGGATACCGCTCTGGACATAGCAAAGTCATAAAGAAAAGCCGCAGGGCAGCCGGTAATCCGGCGGCCCTGCGGCATAATCATGTCTTATAATCAAATCTCCACCAAATGATAAGGAATCAAATTCGCCGTCAGCATCTGCGCCTCTCTCTGATGGCACGTAAAGATAATAATCTGTCCTTCACAGGCCTTCACAAGCCATTTCAGCGCGGTCTTCAACCTGTCGTCATCATAGAGAACAAAGCTGTCGTCGAAGATCAGCGGCATCTCCCCGTGGTCTCCGATAATCAGCTTGGCGGCTGCCAGTCTCAGGGCCAGATATACCTGGTCCATCGTTCCGCTGCTGACCTGTTCTAACGGAACCAGTTTGGTTTTCGTGTTTAAAAATACATTCAGGTTCTCATCCACGCTTAAGCTGGTATAGATCCCCCCCGTGATTCCTGCGATCAGATCTGAGGCGGTCTTATTTAAATAGAGGCCAAAGGAATCGCGGATCGAGGAGGAAAGCGTCGTCATGGTCTCCAGAGCCAGGTCGATGGCGGACAGTTCCTCGCGGATTCTGTCATTTTCAGCCAGAATGTGCTTCAGGCCCTCGGCCTGAGTCTTGCAGGCGGACAGATGTTCCAGCTTCTTCTCTAACTCCCACTGGGTCTTCTGCTGTTTCTCAATGACTTCCCCGCAGTTCTCCTGCCTGCCCTGCAGCTCCGTGATCTCGGCGGCCTTCTGTTCAATGGCGGTTTCCGACTTGGCAATGGCGGAACTCAGCCGCGTAAATTCAGCCATTCTCGCCTGAAATGCCCGCATGGCGTCCATGGAGATGGCAGTGTCGCCTAAATGCCTGGAGAAGATCTCCTGCAGGACCTTGGCGCTTAGCTCCATGTCCTTCTGTCTGTGCCGCAGCCGCAGATACAGGATGAGGCCAATCAGATAGAAGATAATGGCCGCACCCACGGCCGCGGCGATGCAGACCAGGGAGTCGATCCCGTAAACGGCAGTCACATAGTTGTCACCGCCCAGATAATAGACGGCGCCGGCACCGCACAGCAGCAGGGTGGCGATGACGAGAGAGAGCACCGAAAGGATTTTCTTCGACTTTTTACCGCAGACCTCCTTCGCCTCCGTGTACTCGTCAAAGGTGCCCTGTGTCTTGATGGAGTAGGCCGTGATGGAATCCTGATCGGTAAACTGGTTGTTGGCCAGAACCTGTTTGCCTCTGGCCACCTTCTGGATCAGCTCTTCCTTTTCCTTCTGCTTCACTTCCAGCGTATCCTTTACCTCCACGCGCATGCGCTGGTAGGCCTGAATCTGATTCTCATATTCAGGCGAGGCGATCTCCTTCTCGGTGTTGCGGATCTCGCTGAGCAGAGAGGTGTAGGTGCGGGCCGCCTCGGGAACCATCTGAGATTCCAGCTCCTTGTGCTGGCTCTTCAAAAATGAGGTCGCCTTTGTGATATTGAGTGCGATATTGCCGGTGGTGTTAAGATTGGCAATGTAATTCTTAAGTTCAGACACCATGCCCTCATCGGTTGCGCTTTTTAACTGGCCGATACTGACCGTGTTGTTGTATGCGGTCTCGCTTAAACCGCTTAAGAGGTCGTCGAGAAATGCCTTCGTCGGTTCGATCTCCCGTCCCGCCGTCTCGTCTACCACCTTAAATTCTTTCTTATTCTTCTGAAATGTCCGTTCGATGCGGTAAATGTGGTCCTTGTGCTCCAGCCTCAGCTGCCCCTCGTAGGTGCCGCTGTTTTCCCAGGGCTCAAACTTGGAGTAGAGATCGTTTCTGGAGGCCCGTCCGCGCTGTTTCTCGATGCCGAACAGCATGCCCCTGATAAAGGTGTGAATGGTGGATTTACCGGCTTCATTCTTGCCGTAGACGATGTTTAAGCCGTCCTCGAAGGAAAGGTTCCGCCCGTGAAATTTTCCAAAACCGTTAATATAGATATCCAGAATTTTCATTCGGTCAGCTCCTTTCATCCGTGGTGCGCAGCAGCGCGTTGATTCCGTAATACAGCGCCTTCTTCTCCACCTGGCTCATCTCCGGTTTCTGAAGGGCCTGTATATAGAAGCCGATCATATCGCTGGGATGCTCCGCGAACAGCGCCGAGAAATCGTACTGCGGCTCGGACTCATCAATGATTTCCATTATCTTAAACCGTGTGGACAGCATGTCCAAATCGAAGGAAATGTCGGGATCACGCATGCCCCGGATGCGGAATCGGAATATATTTTCCGGTCCCCGGTTCTGAATCTCCTGGGTAATCTTCATGGCCAGCTCCGTGTTGGTGGTGGCCGTCGTCACATTGACCGCCAGGGAGATGTACTGAATCCTGGCCAGCGGAACGAACTTTAAGGAGGTCACCATGCGGGTTACCTCGTTGATCTCGCCCATAAACATGCCGTGCTGGCCGGCCTCCGTCTTGTCGAGGGGCTCCGGCGATCCGGAAAATGCCATGCGGTTCTCGATCAATACCTCCGGTTTGTGGATATGTCCCATGGCAATATAGGAGAAATCCAGCGCGCCCATGGCGCCCTTGTCGAAGGGGATATGGTTGGCATCACCGCCGTGGCCCAGAAGGACGTGGATTCTGCCGTTGTTAGGCACCTTCAGATGATCCAGGCGGTTCTCCGGAATATCCGTGGTATGGTAGGAGAAGCCATAGACCTCCGTGTTGATCTCCTCGAAATAGACGCATCGCAGTTCCTCATCCATTAAGTAAGTCACATTGGGCGCCCAGGTAAAGCTTAAGAGTGCGGAATTATTCCGGATGCGGTCGTGGTTGCCTGCGATGATGACGACGTGAACACCGGGTATCGTAGAAAACAGATAATTAACTTCTTTCAAATCCCTTGCCAGCGGCTGGCGGTGGAATAAATCGCCGGAAATAAACAGGCAGTCGGCTTCCAGCTGTCCCGCCTGTGCGACGGCTTTCGCGAAGGTATCTTTGATATCCTGGGAGCGTTCCTTGCTCCAGGGCTTATCGCTGTCCGGGCTCATGCCCCAGTGAACGTCTGCTATATGTACGAATTTCATAGTCATCACCTCATAGTTCCTCAGTTGTTTCCGGTGCCGTTTTTCTCACCCGGCTTTACCAGTAAAGATACCACAAATTCCCTGCCGGAATGGTAGGGAATTTGTGGTAGAATTCTAGAGTTCACAGTTGTTTACGGTTCTTGGGAACGGAACAACGTCGCGGATATTGGACATGCCGGTTAAATACATAACACAGCGTTCGAATCCCAGACCGAAGCCTGCATGGCGGGTGGAACCGTATTTTCTTAAATCGAGATAGAACTGGTAATCTTCTTTCTTTAACCCCAGCTCGTCCATGCGGGCCGTGAGCTTGTCGTAATCGTCCTCTCTCTGGCTTCCGCCGATGATCTCGCCGATTCCCGGAACGAGGCAGTCAACGGCTGCCACGGTCTTGTTATCCGGGTTCATCTTCATGTAGAAGGCCTTGATTTCCTTCGGATAGTCGGTTACGAAGACCGGTTTTTTGAAGAGCTGCTCTGTTAAATAGCGCTCGTGCTCGGTCTGCAGATCACAGCCCCAGAATACCTTGTAGTCGAACTCGTCGTTGTGCTTCTCCAGAAGCTCCACGGCCTCGGTGTAGGTAACATGGGCGAATTCGGAATTTAATACGTTGTGGAGACGGTCTAAAAGTCCCTTATCCACGAACTGGCTGAAGAAGCTCATCTCTTCCGGAGCATGCTCCAGTACGTAGCGGATCACGTATTTTAACATGGACTCTGCCAGGTCCATGTCGTCGTTTAAATCGGCGAATGCCATCTCCGGTTCGATCATCCAGAACTCGGCGGCGTGGCGGGTCGTGTTGGAATTCTCCGCACGGAAGGTAGGTCCGAAGGTATAGACATTGCGGAAGGCCATGGCATACGTCTCTGCGTTTAACTGGCCGCTTACGGTTAAGTTGGTCGGTTTGCAGAAGAAGTCCTGGCTGAAATCCACCTTACCTTCGTCGGTCTTCGGAATGTCGTTTAAGTCAAGCGTCGTCACCTGGAACATCTCGCCGGCGCCTTCACAGTCGCTTCCCGTGATGAGCGGGGTGTGTACATACACAAAATCACGCTCCTGGAAGAACTGGTGGATCGCATAGGCGATTAAGGAGCGGACACGAAATACCGCCTGGAAGGTATTGGTGCGGGGACGTAAATGAGAGATGGTCCTCAAATACTCAAAACTGTGTCGTTTTTTCTGTAAAGGGTAATCTGGCGAAGAAGCACCTTCGATGACGATTTCTGTCGCCTGAATCTCGAATGGCTGCTTGGCTTCCGGTGTAGCAACCAGGGTACCTTTTATAATCAGGGCGGTTCCAACGCTCAGTTTGGATATTTCTGAAAAGTTCTCCATGGTGTCGTGGTAGACCACCTGAAGTGTCTCAAAATAGGTACCGTCGCTTAGGACGATGAAGCCGAAAGCCTTGGAATCTCTAAGGCTTCTGACCCAGCCGCCGATGGAAATCTCTTTGTTTAAATACTGCTCCCTGTCCTTATATATTTGCCTTACTGTCACTAAATCCATAATGATTTCTCCTTTTGATATGATCGCATACTTATTAAGATTATACTGTATTTTGGGCTGCGATTCAAGGGGGAGACTGTGTAAAAACACTATATCTGGCATGAAATGTAAAAGAAAACCATATTTATGGAAAAATGTCGGAAAATGCACAAAAAAGTATAATAATATTTCAAAAATTTGTTCACTATTTTTCAAATGTGTGGTATAATGCTAGTACAATAAAATTCTAACAGCAAGAGGTGATAACGTGATTAAAAAAGAAATGATTGCCATGCTTTTGGCAGGCGGCCAGGGAAGCCGTTTAGGTGTACTGACACAGAAGGTAGCCAAACCAGCAGTATCGTTTGGCGGGAAATACCGTATTATTGATTTCCCGCTCAGCAACTGCATCAATTCGGGAGTTGATACGGTCGGAGTTTTGACACAGTATCAGCCATTACGTTTAAACACCCATATCGGGATCGGTATTCCGTGGGATTTGGACCGTAATGTGGGTGGAGTAACCGTTCTCCCACCTTATGAGAAGAGCAAAGGCAGCGACTGGTATACCGGTACAGCCAATGCGATCTACCAGAATCTTGAGTTTATGGAGACGTATAACCCGGACTATGTGTTAATCCTCTCAGGAGACCACATCTATAAGATGGATTATGAGGTTATGCTTGAGTATCACAAAGCGAATAATGCAGATATCACCATTGCTGCCATGCCGGTACCGATTGAGGAAGCCAGCCGTTTCGGAATTGTAATTACTGATGAGAACAACCGTATCACGGAGTTTGAGGAGAAGCCGGAGAACCCGAGAAGCAACCTGGCCTCCATGGGTATTTACATATTCAGCTGGAAAGTACTGAAAGAAGCCTTGATTAAGATGTCAGAGGAACCAGGCTGTGACTTTGGCAAGCATATCATTCCGTACTGCCATGCAGCCGGACAGAGGATATTTGCTTATGAGTACAATGGCTACTGGAAGGACGTAGGTACTTTAGGTTCTTACTGGGAAGCCAACATGGAGTTAATCGACATTATTCCTGAGTTCAATTTATATGAGGAATACTGGAAGATTTATACCAAGAGTGATATCATTCCGCCTCAGTATGTATCAGAAGATGCAGTGATTGAGAGAAGCATCATCGGAGAGGGCTCCGAGATATTCGGAGAAGTCCATAATTCCGTAATCGGTGCAGGTGTTACCGTGGCGAAGGGCGCCGTGATCCGGGATTCCATCATCATGCGTGAGAGCGTGATTGGCGCCGGTTCCGTAGTCGATAAGGCTGTCATCGCTGAGAATGTCAAGATTGGATCAAACGTCGCACTCGGCGTGGGTGAATACGCACCGAGCAAGTATGACCCGAAGGTATACCAGTTTGACCTGGTTACCGTGGGTGAGAACTCTATTATCCCGGATAATGTAAAGGTTGGAAAGAACACCGCCGTTGTAGGGGAGACGATCGTAGAGGACTATCCCGACGGATTACTGGCAAGCGGAGATTACATCATAAAGGCAGGTGGTATGCGATGAGAGCAATAGGAATTGTATTAGCAGGCGGTAACAGTAAGAGAATGCGGGAATTGTCCAACAAGAGGGCGATTGCAGCCATGCCGATCGCAGGCAGCTACCGCAGCATAGATTTTGCACTGAGCAATATGACGAATTCCCATATTCAGAACGTGGCAGTGTTGACCCAGTATAATTCCAGGTCTCTTCATCTGCACTTAAGTTCTTCCAAATGGTGGGATTTCGGAAGAAAACAGGGCGGTTTATTCGTATTCACGCCAACCATTACGGCGGAAAGCAGCGACTGGTACCGTGGAACTGCCGACGCATTATATCAGAATCTTACCTTCTTAAAGAACAGCCATGAACCGTACGTGGTCATCTCGGCCGGTGATGGTATCTATAAACTGGATTACGGCAAGGTGCTCGAGTATCATATTGAGAAAAAGGCCGATATCACCGTAGTCTGCACGGACCTTCCTGAGGGAGAGGACGTAACCCGTTTCGGTCTGGTGGGAACCAACGAGGACGGCAGAATTACCGATTTTGAGGAGAAACCCATGGTGGCTTCCTCCAATACCGTATCGTGCGGCATCTATGTGATCAGAAGACGTCAGCTGATTGAGCTGATCGAGCGCTGCGCGATGGAAGACCGCTACGACTTTGTCAATGATATTCTGGTGAGATATAAGAATTTAAAGAGAATCTATGCGTACAAGATGGATTCCTACTGGAGAAATATCGCTTCCGTAGAATCCTACTACAGAACAAATATGGATTTCTTAAAACCGGAAGTCAGAGATTACTTCTTCCGTCAGTATCCGGATGTATATTCCAAGATCGACGATCTGCCGCCGGCAAAGTATAATCCAGGTGCAGTAGTGAAGAACAGCCTGGTATCCAGCGGAAGCATCATCAATGGGGTAGTTGAGAATTCCGTTCTGTTTAAAAAAGCCTATATCGGCAATAACTGTGTGATTAAGAATTCCATCATTTTAAATGATGTGTATATTGGGGACAACACGGTTATTGAGAACTGCATAGTAGAAAGCCGGGATACAATCCGCGCCAATACGACTTACATAGGTACACCGGACAATATTAAAATTGTCGTAGAGAAAAACGAAAGATACACATTATAGGTAATGTGACGGGAAGGGGTTTTGACATGCAGATTACAGATGTTAGGGTAAGACGTATCGAAAAAGAAGGAAAGATGAAGGCCATCGTATCAATTACACTGGATAATGAATTTGTAATCCATGATATCAAAGTAATTGAGGGAGAAAAGGGGTTGTTTATCGCCATGCCGAGCCGCAAGGCGGCAGATGGAGAATACCGCGACATCGCACACCCGATTAATTCGAATACCCGTGACATGATTCAGAGAGTAATCCTGGACAAGTATGAGACGACCGCATTAGAGATGCCGGAGGAAGAGGCCGCACTGGCCTGATGTTAAAGTTGGGATTGGTAGCAGAGAAGTGAAGGTTGAAAGTTAGGAGCCGCATGGGGTGCCGGTTGGACACCATGCGGCTTTGTTTTTTGTGAGGGGCTTAAAAAAGCAATTTACATATGGGGGACAGCCGGGGTATAATGGGGATAGCTTTTAGATAGTACATGACAAGGAGAGGAAGTACGAATATGACAATCAAAATTGGTATATTAGGATATGGGAATCTCGGTAAGGGCGTGGAGTGTGCGGTTAAGCATAACCCGGATATGGAATTGGCGGCAGTCTTTACGAGGAGAGATAAAGAGTCTTTGAACATTCTGACGCCCGGGGTGAAGGTTTGTTCTGTCCAGGAGGCGGAGTCCATGAAGGACGAGATCGATGTGATGATCTTATGCGGCGGGAGTGCTACAGATCTGCCGGTTCAGACGCCGCAGTTTGCAAAGTGTTTTAATGTCGTTGACAGTTTTGATACACATGCCAGGATACCGGAGCATTTTGAGGCGGTGGATGCGGCGGCGAAGGAGGGCGGCCACGTGGGAATTATCTCTGTGGGCTGGGACCCGGGAATGTTTTCCCTGAATCGTCTGTATGGCAATGCCGTTCTGCCGGAGGGCAGCGATTATACCTTCTGGGGCCGGGGAGTCAGTCAGGGTCATTCTGATGCGATTCGCCGCGTGGAAGGCGTGAAGGACGCCAGACAGTATACGGTGCCGGTTGAGGCCGCGCTGAAGGCTGTGAGAGATGGAGAGAATCCGGAGCTGACTACGAGACAGAAGCATACGAGAGAATGCTTTGTGGTGGCGGAAGAAGGGGCTGATTTAAAGCGGATCGAGGAAGAGATTGTGACGATGCCCAACTATTTCGCCGATTACGATACGACGGTCCGGTTTATCAGTGAGGAAGAGCTCATGAGGGATCATAAGGGAATTCCTCACGGAGGCTTTGTGATACGCACCGGAAAGACGGGATGGGAGAATGAGCACAGCCATGTGATCGAGTACAGCCTGAAGCTGGATTCGAACCCTGAGTTCACGGCCTCCGTCATCGTGGCGTATGCGAGAGCGGCTTACCGTCTGAGTAAGGAAGGCGCGGCGGGCTGTAAAACGGTATTTGATATCGCGCCTGCGTATTTAAGCCCTCTGAGCGGGGAAGAATTAAGAAAACATCTGCTTTAGGAACAGGAGGAAGAGGCGTGGCGGCGAAAGAGATGGTTCTGTATTATCAGCCGGAGAGAGAGAAAGAGGCTGGCAACGCGTCGAAAGCGGCAAAATTAAAGGGTGTTCTGATCCGCATGGGCATCCGGATAAAGAATATTACACCGGAACAGACCGGGCAGACGGTTGGTTATCTGGCTGGTTTTGATGGATTTGACGAGCGGGAGACGGAAGAGGGAACTGTGCTTCCGGAGCTGGAGGAAGAGATGCTGGTTATGAAGAATTTTACGAACCGGCGGATCGACGAGCTGCTCGCGGGACTGCGCCGGGCCGGTGTGCCGAAGGTTGAGTTAAAGGCAGTAGTCACGGAGACGAACTGCGGCTGGACTTTTTACGCTCTGTACGAAGAGCTTAAGAAGGAACGGGAAGCGATGACAAAGAAGGATGAGGCTTAAGCCGGATCATGGCGAAGCGGAACGATAGGATTGATCAGAGAGAAGGAGAAATACCCATGGATAACGAAGGAAAGAATGGCGCACAGACAGACAAGCAGGCGGTGCTGGGGCGTTTGAGAGACACGAAGGCCCTGTATGTGGTGGTTTCTGCATGTACGAAGCTGCCGTATGTCGTGTGTGATCCGGAGACATTTGACGATGAGGTTCTGGTGTTTTTTAAGCCGGAGGAGGCGGAAGCCAAGGCAAAGAGCCTGGCTGGGGAAAAGATCCCGGTAAGCATCGTTAAACTGGAAAATAAACAGCTGCTTTTATTCTATACGAATCTGTATACAATGGGAGTGAACGCTATTTTCGTAGCAGATTCCGGGAAAGAGGAGCTCATCCAGCTGGAGGAGTTCGTCAGACGGAGAGGAGACGAGCCCGGCGAGGAGGACAAGGTCTGGGTGGAGAATCCGGCGCTGCATTTAACTGCTCTTTATTATATGCAGGAGGCGAGAAGGCAGCCGGGACCGGAGATGAATTCCAGGCTCATGGAACTGCAGGAAGAGATCGAGATGCATTTCCGGAAGGGGACTTTCATTCTTGCCATACAGAAAGAGGGCAATGGAATCCCGCTGGTAAAGATGAAGAACGGAGATGTCTATCAGGCGGCATTTACAGATATTCTGGAATTCCAGAAGTTTAACCGGGAAGACCAGCTGCGGCCGGTAATCGTACCGGCGGAGAAGGTTTCCCAGGTGCTGGCAGGCGATGCCATCGGTATTATCTTAAATCCGGTGGGAATTAATCTGCCTTTGGCAGTGAACCGCCCGCCGAAGCAGGAAAGCGAACAGTAAGAAGTGGTGCAGGAGAACCGTTGTCCTGCGGCTGGTATGGCCGTGGGACGGCGGTTTTTCGTGCAATAGGAAAGTGATCGGATTCTTGCACGCTTCGGATGAATCCTGTATAATGGAGGCATTGGCGAGGTAGAAGTATGAAGAAGATATTTTCGTATTATTTAAAACCGTATTATCTGCGTATGGCGATCGGCTTTTTGATTAAGTTTACCGGTACGCTGATGGATTTATTTCTTCCGTGGACACTGGCTTATATGATCGATACGGTGATTCCGGCAAACCAGAGGCCGGAAATATTTTTGTGGGGCTTTTTCATGATTTTCTGTTCGATTCTGGCGGTGGTGTTCAGCGTCGCGGCGAACCGGATGGCATCCCGGGTGGCCAGCAGCGCCATCGAGACGATCCGGGGGGATTTATTCGAGAAGGTAAGCCGCTTATCCAACACTCAGATCGACCGTTTCACCAGGCCGTCTCTGATATCCAGGCTGACCAGCGATACGTACAACGTTCATCAGATGCTCGGAAGAGTCCAGCGGCTGGGAGTACGGGCGCCGATCCTCTTAATAGGCGGCATTACCATGACTATGGCGCTGGATCCGGTACTGGCGTGTATCCTGCTGGCGGTTCTTCCGCTTCTTACGATTGTCGTGGTGGTGGTCTCAAGAAAGACGATTCCCATGTTCTCTGTTCTGCAGGAGCGGGTGGACCGGTTTGTACGGCTGATCCGGGAAGATATTGCGGGTATCCGTGTGATTAAGGCGCTGTCTAAGGAATCGTATGAGCGGGAGCGTTTTGACCGGGCGAACCGGGAGGTGGTGGACTGGGAGCGGAAGGCTACGGTGACCACCAGCATCACCAATCCTGTGATGAATGTGCTTTTGAATCTGGGGCTTGTGGCTGTTATTCTGGCCGGAGCCTGCCGGGTGAACCAGGGGACTTCGGAGGTCGGAAAAATACTGGCGTTCATGACGTATTTTACGATCATTCTGAATGCGCTGATGTCCATTTCCAGGCTGTTTATCATGATTTCGAAGGCTGCGGCTTCGGCCTCACGTATTGTGAAGGTACTGGACGCGGATCAGGAGCTGGTTCTCCAGGAGATGGAAGCTGAGGAGGAATCCGCGTGGGAGACCGAGACAGGAACGGAGAAAAAAGCGGGGACTGGCGAGGAGAATGGTGCAGTCCACGTGGAATTTGATCACGTATCCTTTTCCTATAATAAGGTTGAAAATAACCTGGAGGACATCAGTTTTCGGCTGAAGCGGGGCGAGACGCTGGGGATTATAGGCGCCACGGGAGCGGGAAAGACGACGATCGTGAACCTGCTGATGCGTTTTTACGATGCCGATCAGGGCGCGGTCCGCATTGATGGAAAAGATGTGCGCACCATGGGACTGCATGAGCTGAGAAAGCGTTTCGGAACCGTATTTCAGAATGATACGATATTTGAAGATACCATTATGGAAAATATCAATATGGGCAGGGAGCTCAGTGAGGAAGCGGTTATGGAAGCGGTTCTTTACGGCCGGGCCAGTGAGTTTGTGGAGGAAAAAGGCGGTATTTCAGCGCAGCTGGATATCAAGGGGGCCAATTTAAGCGGCGGGCAGAAGCAGAGAATTCTGATTGCCCGGGCGCTGGCAGCCAAACCGGATATTCTGATTCTGGACGATTCCTCCAGTGCGCTGGATTATAAGACGGACGCGGCGCTTCGGAAGGAACTGAGGGAACATTTTGCGGAGACGACCTGCGTGATTATCGCCCAGAGAATCAGTTCCATCATGAACTCGGATCACATCATGGTGCTGGAGGATGGACAGATGATCGGTTACGGGACGCATCAGGAGCTGATGGAGACGTGTGAAATTTACCGGGAAATTGGAAAATCCCAGATGGGAATATAAGGGGGCGGGACCATGGCTGCACGCAGCAGAAGTGAAAAACGGCTGGAGGCCGCATATAACGAATCGCAGGGGCGCTCTCTGGTTCAGAGAAAGCACACGATTCTCCGCCTCGGACGCTATATGATTCAGTATAAATGGCTCCTGCTCCTGGCTGCTATCATGACGGTGGGGAGCAATTTGCTGGCTTTGGTGGGGCCCATGCTTTCGGGCTATGCCATTGACGCCATCGAGCCGGGTATGGGGAAGGTGGAATTTTCGAGAGTTTTCCATTATGCCGGATGGATGGCGGCATTTTACGTGATTTCCTCGGTGCTGTCCTATGCGCTTTCGGTTCTGATGATTACCATCAGCCGGAAAGTGGTATACCGGATGAGAAAGGACGTATTTGACAAGATGCTGGCTCTGCCCGCGGGATATTACGACCTTCACCAGACGGGAGATATCATCAGCCGTATTTCCTACGATATCGACACGGTTAATGAGTCGCTGTCCAGCGATCTGATACAGATTTTAACCACGGTGATCACGGTGGGAGGCGCCCTTTACATGATGGTGGTCATATCGCCGAGACTGGTGCTGGTATTTGCGTTTACGGTGCCGCTGTCAGCCTGTATTACGAAGTTCATAACGGGTAAGACACGTCCGCTCTTCCGTGCGAGATCTGCAAGTCTGGGGAATTTAAACGGCTTCGTGGAAGAGATGGTAACCGGACAGAAGACCTTAAAAGCCTACTGCCAGGAGGAAAATGTCATTCGAAAATTTGCGGAGCGGAATAAGGAAGCCGTGGAGACGTATTACAGGGCGGAATACTACGGCAGTGTGGTAGGGCCTATGGTGAATTTTATCAATAATCTCTCGCTGTCCTTAATCAGTGTATTCGGCGCGCTCCTCTATCTCGTCGGCTATATGACGGTAGGGCAGATCTCTTCTTTCGTACTATATTCTAGAAAGTTTTCCGGCCCGATCAATGAGGCTGCCAACATTATGAGCGACCTGCAGTCTGCGCTGGCCGCGGCGGAGCGGGTGTTTGTGCTGATGGATGAGATTCCGGAGACGGCAGATGCGCCCGGCGCCGCAGAGCTGGGACGCGAGGGGGAGGAAGTCCGGGGAGAGGTCGAGCTGTCCCATGTGGATTTCGGATATGAAAAGGACCGGATTATTTTGCATGACCTTTCCCTGAAGGCGGACCCGGGCAGGCTTATTGCGGTTGTGGGCCCCACGGGCGCGGGGAAAACGACACTGATCAACCTCCTGATGCGTTTTTATGACCCGAATTCCGGGGAAATCCGGGTGGATGGCCATGAGATCCGGGAGGTGACGAGAAAGAGTCTCAGGAAATCATACGCCATGGTGCTGCAGGATACGTGGCTGTTTCACGGAAGCATCTATGAGAATCTGGCATACGGAAAAGAGGGGGCTACGATGGAGGAGGTCGTGGCGGCGGCGAAGGCGGCCAGAATCCACTCGTTTATCAAGCGCCTTCCGGAAGGCTATGATACGATTTTGACAGATGACGGGACGAATATATCAAAGGGGCAGAAGCAGCTGCTGACCATAGCGCGTGCTATGCTGCTGGAGGCGAGGATGCTGATTCTCGACGAGGCGACCTCCAACGTGGATACCAGGACGGAGATCCAGATCCAGGAAGCCATGCGGAAGCTGATGGAGGGGAAGACGTGTTTCGTGATCGCACACCGGTTGTCGACCATAAGAAATGCGGATCTGATCCTGGTGATCAAGCAGGGAGAAGTGGTGGAGAAAGGGACCCATGAGGAGCTGATGCGTGCGGAAGGGGAGTATTTTCAGATGTATACGGCTCAGGGGGAGTGAAAGGGAGGGGGATACGCGGACTTTTGCGTGGGGATTGAGGAAAAGGGAGAGCGGGCGGCAGGGAGGGAAAGGTTCAGGGATTCCGAGGGGGTG
>ERZ894229.317-NODE-317-length-46382-cov-12.4391_pt1 | contig 46382 bp, 39 predicted proteins | sample MGYA00380295_ERZ894229 | MGnify/ENA primary metagenome ERZ894229 (study PRJEB32331, sample SAMN06328479) | human gut metagenome | biome: human gut microbiome; feature: stool | host: Homo sapiens | collected 2014-09-17 ... | reverse complement strand
TTTCTCCGGATCAATGTCCCGTTCTTCCCAAGCACCCCGTTTTCATATTTTCTGGAGAAGAGCACCTCGCCCTCTTCCTTCACTGAAACGGCGGCTTCTCCGCAGTTTAAGAGAATCTCCAGCTTCCGGTTTTCGGAATCCAGTTTGATGTACTCCACCAGGCGCTCCTGCGGATATTCGCCGGGAAAATGGAAATACAGGCTCCGGCAGGCCTCCTCGCTCTTTCGCATCTCAATCAGGCTGCGCATTGCCGCGATTTTTTCCTGATTTTCAGGGGAGGAAAGTTCATGCCAGGGCATGGGACGGCGGCAGTCCGGATCATGTCCGCCCTCCATGGCGATTTCGGTTCCATAGTAGATGCAGGCGCTGCCCGGCATGGTGAACAGAACCGCGAGCTGCTGGTAAAACATGTCCAGATCATGGAAGCGGTTCATCAGCCGTTCCGTATCATGGGAATCCAGCAGATTGAACATCACGTTGTTGTTCTGCTGCATGTACATGGTGTAGCATCGGTTGACCATGTATTCAAATTCCGCCTTGTCCATGCTCTTATCCAGGAAAAAGTCATGGATGCCGCTCAGAAGCGGATAGTTCATCACGGAATCGTATTCGTCGCCCATCAGCCACTGGCTGGCATCATGCCAGATTTCCCCAAGCAGGTACAGATCGGGCTTAAGCGCTCTCAGCCGCTCGCGCATCTTCTTCAGGAAACGGTGGGAGACTTCATTTCCCACGTCATAACGGATTCCGTCGATGTCAAATTCCCGGATCCAGTCCTCGCAGACGCCGCAGAAATAGTCGATCACCTCATCGTTATTGGTGTTCAGCTTGGGCATCCAGTCCGCAAAGGCGAAGGAATAGAACCTGGCGTCCCTGGTATCCGCTCTTTTTTCCAGATTATCCCAGTCCTGAATCATGAACCAGTCGGCGTAAGCGGATTTTTCCTTCTTTTCCAGCACGTCCAGCCAGGGGGCGAAGCGGCGGCCGCAGTGGTTGAACACCGCGTCAACCATGATGCGGATGCCGTATTCATGCGCCTTTTTCACCAGCCGTGCAAAATCTTCATTGGTTCCGAACTGGGGATCGATGCGGGTATAGTCCTTCGTATCATATTTGTGGGTGGAATCCGCCTCCATGATGGGATTCAGGTAAATGCCCGTAATGCCCAGCTCCTTCAGGTAAGGAAGCTTCTCCTCAATTCCCTTCAGATTTCCTCCGAAACGCTCCTGATTGGTGACCGGCCCCGCGTGCCAGGGCGCGATGTCCGGCGTGTTTTCCTCCGGCGTTCCGTTGCAGAAGCGGTCCGGAAAAATCTGATACCATACCGTTTCGTTCACCCAGTCCGGCGTCCTGTTCACATCGGCCGGGTTCATCCACGGCACGATGAAGCACTGGAGCATACGCCCTTCCATCTGCACCTGTTCCGGAGTCAGAAAGCCGTCCTCAAAATAGTACCAGACCTCGTCCTTCGTATGCAGCTCAAAATAATATTTGCACCGCTTATACTCCGGACGCAGGGTCGTGGTCCACCAGAGCTGGTTGCGGAGCCGTTTCTTGAAAACGATCTCCTCCCGTTTTCCCGTCCATTTCTCTCCCCCGCCCATGATGCCCGCTTCATAAGGGTCCCCGTGATGCAGGAAAACCCGCTCCACATCATAGCCTGTTTTCAGGTTTACGATCAGCTCGTCCTCGTTTAAGGGATAGCTCATCTGTTCCGATGTTCTGTGATATACTCCTGTAAATTCCATTCTTACCTCCATGCTGAAGCGCTTTGCGCTGAAGCACGCGCGCCGACTCAGAGGTTCGGCGCAGATCCAGGAGTGAAAAATGTGCTGTCAGGCACATTTTTCACTCTCACCTGTTCGTCAGCAGCTTCCGGTAACGGGAAAGCATCCTTTCCGCCCCGTCAAAATCCGGCATACGCCATTCCCAGTTGGGGGACCCCACCGTTCCCGGCGTATTGATATGTCCTTTTTTTCCAAGTCCCAGAATGTCCGCCATGGGCACAATGGCGATATCTGCCCGGCCTGTGAGGGCATAGGTCAGAAGCCTGTCATGTACACTGCCCGTTTTGATGCCGTTTTTCTTCAGGAAAGCGCGCACCTTTCTTTTTGCCGCGCAGCTTAAGTCCCCATACCACTCCATCAGAGGGGAGTTGTCATGGGTTCCGGTATAACAGATCAGATTTTCCGTCTCCGGGAAGGAATCGAACGCATATTTTCCGTCCGTATTGATGGAAAATACCAGCACCTTCATTCCCTTCAGGCCATAGTGCTCCTTCAGCGTGAGCACCTCCGGCCGCAGGTCGCCCAGATCCTCCGCCACCAGGCAGACGCCGGGAAGCTTCTCCAGCAGGGTATCGATCACCTCATAGCCCGGCGCTTCGATCCATTCGCCTTCCACCGCCGTGGGGCAGGTGGCCGGGATTTTCCAGAAGGTATCAAAGGCCCGGAAGTGATCGATGCGGATGATATCGAACAGCTTATTGCTGTAGCCGATCCGGTCCACCCAGAACTGATAGCCGTTCTTTTTCAGATAGTCCCAGTCATAGATCGGGTTGCCCCACCTCTGTCCGGTGGCGCTGAAATAATCCGGCGGCACGCCGGCGATGAAGATCGGTCTTCCGTCCGTGTCCAGAAGGAAGTTGTCCCTGCCGCCCCATACATCCACGGAGTCCACGCCCACATAGAAGGGCACGTCGCCCATAACGCGGATTCCCGCATCGTTTGCCGCCTGCTTCACCTTCATCCACTGGGTGTAGAACAGGTACTGCAGAAACATCTGGTACTGCGCTTCCTCTTCGATTTCCGCAGCAAGAGTGCCGCGCGTTTCCGGCCAGTCTCTGTCGGCGGTTTCCCATTCATTCCAGCATCTTCCGCCGTTCTTTCTTTTCAGGGCGCGGAAAACGGCATAATCATATACCCATTCCTGGGAGATGAAGCTCTGATAAGCTTCCTCTTCCTTTCCGCCCTTCTTCACAAAAGCATCGTATGCCGCCTTCAGGTACGGTTCCTTAAAGGCGCGGACTGCCTCATAATCCACCCGTTCCGCATTTTCCCGGAAGGAGGGCGGAAGTTCGGACAGCAGTCCCTCCTCCTGCAGCGCGTCCAGGCTGATGTACAGCTCATCTCCCGCGCAGGAGGAATAGGGCTGATAGGGAGAATTGCCGTATCCAACCGGGTTCAGCGGCAGAATCTGCCAGATTTTCACTCCGTTTTCCCGGAGCAGGTCAATAAAATGGTATACTAACGCGCCCAGCTCCCCCACTCCCGTCCGTGACGGAAGCGAGGAAACCGGCATCAAAATTCCTGATTCTCTCATTGAAATCTCCTTATTTTTTACAGATGCCAGATGTCTCTGTTGTACTCCCCGATGGTGCGGTCGGAGGAGAAGTAGCCCGCCTTCGCGATGTTGACAAGCATCTTCTTCGTCCATGCCTTCTGATCCTCGTAATCGGAAAGCATCCTCTCCTTGGTCTGAATGTAATCCTTCACATCCAGCAGGGTCATGAACCAGTCCTTGCCCACGATTTCCTTATACAGCCTTCCCAGGTTGACGGGATCGCCGATGCGGATCAGCTCCTTGCTGACGATGAAGTCCACCAGCTCCTGAATTTCCGGATCGCTGTCATAAATCTCTCCGGAATGGTATCCGGCGGTGTCGTACAGACGGATGACCTCTTCGGATTTCGCGCCGAACAGATAGATGTTGTCATCGCCCACCAGATCGTGGATCTCCACGTTTGCGCCGTCCAGAGTTCCCAGCGTCACCGCGCCGTTGAGCATCATCTTCATGTTGCCCGTTCCGGAAGCCTCCTTGGAAGCCAGGGAAATCTGCTCGGAAATATCCGCGGCGGGAATCAGCTTCTCCGCCTTGGTCACGTTATAGTTCTCCACCATCACCAGCTTCAGGTAAGGGCTCACCTGCGGATCATTGTCGATGAGCTGCTGCAGGCACAGGAGCAGATGGATGATGTCCTTTGCAATGGTATAGGCCGGCGCCGCCTTCGCGCCGAAAATCATGGTGATGGGGCGCTTCGGCAGATTGCCCTTCTTGATCTCCTTATATTTGTAAATGGCGTACAGCGCGTTCATCTGCTGTCTCTTGTACTCGTGGAGACGCTTGATCTGGATGTCGAAAACAGAATTTTCATCGATGTCCACATTCTGCGTCTGCTTCAGGTACTTTTTCAGGTCCGTCTTGGCTTCCTTTTTGATTTCAGCAATGCGGTTCAGAACCGTTTCGTCATTCTGATAAGCCATCAGCTTTTCCAGCTGAGCCGCGTCCTTCACAAAATCCGTGCCGATCAGACTTCCCAGATAATCGGAGAGCCTGTGGTTGCAGTGAACCAGCCATCTGCGGAAAGTGATGCCGTTGGTCTTGTTGTTGAATTTCTGCGGATAAATATCGTAGAAGGGTTTCAGCTCGGAATCCTTCAATATTTCGGTATGAAGAGCCGCCACACCGTTCACCGCATAGCCGTAATGGATGTCGATGTGAGCCATGTGTACCCGGTTTTCCTTGTCGATGATATAAACCCGCTCGTCATGGAAATCCCTTCTCACCCTGGCATCCAGGTCGCGGATGATGGGAAGCAGGTGGGGAACCACTTTTTCCAGATAGGAAATGGGCCATTTCTCCAGCGCCTCCGCCAGAATGGTATGATTGGTGTAGGCACAGGTCTTTCTCACCACATCCACCGCCGTATCCGCATTGAAGCCTCTCGCCTCCAGCAGACGGATCAGCTCCGGAATCACCATGGTGGGATGGGTGTCGTTGATCTGGATGCTCACATGCTCATGCAGGTGATACAGGTTCACCCCTCTCTCCTCCGCTTCCGCAAGGATGAGCTGAGCCGCGTTGCTCACCATGAAATACTGCTGATAGATTCTCAGAAGCTGTCCGGCCTCATCGCTGTCATCGGGATACAGGAAGAGGGTCAGGTTTCTTCTGATGTCGTTCTTGTCAAAATTGATTCCGTTTCCGATCATGTTTTCATCCACGCTGTCCAGATCGAACAGATGCAGGCGGTTGCAGCCGTTCTGCTGATACCCCGGCACGTCGATGTCGTACATGGTGGAAGTCACGGTGAAGTCTTTAAAAGGCACTTCAAAATGGCGCTCCGTCCGGGTCAGCCAGCTTTCCGGCGTGATCCAGGGATTCTTTTCCTCATCCTGCTTGTTGTCCTTGAATTTCTGCAGGAACAGGCCGTCGTGATAGTTCAGTCCCACGCCGTCTCCGGGCAGCCCAAGCGTCGCGATGGAATCCAGGAAGCAGGCGGCAAGCCTTCCCAGGCCGCCGTTTCCCAGAGAGGGTTCCGGCTCGATCTCCTCAATCTCGGTGATATCCTTTCCATACTTCTTCAGCACTTCTCTGGTTTCCTCAAACAGCCCAAGGTTAATCAGGTTGTTGGAAAGCAGCTTGCCGATGAGGAACTCCGCGGAAATGTAATACAGCTTCCGGCTTCCCTCATTCCTCTTCATTCCTTCCATTCTCTTTTTGGTGATGCCCAGGAGCGCCGCATAGATTTCCTCATTGGACGCATCCTGAATGGACTTTCCGAATTTTTCCTGCAATAAAAGCTCCAGTTCTTTTTCCATCTTTCTTCTCCTTTTCCAAATCTGTTCCTCTGTTGTCTCTTTATTGTACCACATCCGTCCCGGCCTTAACACCGCCCGGTCGGAAGGATTTTCCATTTAAAGTCCGCTTCGCGAAGCCAAATCGCCTGTCGAATCATATCGGCTCTTGGACGCCTTTCTCCAGCGCGTCATACACCCGCAGAATCTCTCCCACGCTCCAGGCCTGGGCGAAGCAGCCCTTCGACGAAACCGGATTTTCTCCGTCATAGATCTCCGGAAGCTGTCCGATGCAGCCCTCCCGCAGGGCGGGCTCCAGGGTTTCCAGCTGCTCCTTCACCGTCTGTTTCGCTTCTTCGCTGTAGTCATGCACTTTCAGGTACGCCAGGTAGTATGCGCCGAGCGGGAACACCCATACCGTCCCCTGATGGTAGGCCATGTCCCGTTCCTCCATGGGGCCGCCGTAGAAAGGATGAAACTCCCTGTCTCCCGCTTCCAGCGTCCGCAGGCCATACGGCGTATAAAGCTTTTCAAAAACCGTTTCCACGATCTGCCGTTCCTTCTTGCGATCCAGCATGGTGAAGGGCAGGGATACCGCCCAGATCTGGTTGCAGCGAATCTGATCCTGCGCGTGGGCGGAATCCGTCTCCGCGGAAGCCTTTTTTGCATCCATCGCAGGAAGCACATCCTTCAGGCAGCCCCGTTCTTCGTCCCAGAACTTTTCCGTGAAGGAACGCTTCACCTGCTCCGCCAGCGCCCCGTAATCCGGCCCGCAGCCATCCACTTTGGCTTTACGCCCAAGCGCTTCCATGATCCGCAGGGCATTGTACCAGTAGGCGTTGATCTCCACCGGCTTTCCGTGACGCGGCGTGGGAAGGATCTCTCCCACCCGCACATCCATCCAGGTCACCTGGTCCAGTCCCTGTCCTGCCGCGATCAGACCGTCGGTGTCCATGTGGATACCGAAGCGGGTGCCCTGCATATAGCCCTTTACGATGCGCTCCATCACCGGATACATCTCCTCCACAAAGGCCGCATCCCGGGTTTTCCGGAAATACAGGTACACGCAGTTGATAAAGAGCAGGGCCGCGTCCGCCGTGTTGTACATGGGCTCGTTTCCGCCCTCCGGGAACAGGTTCGGCATCAGACCGTCCCGCTCGTTCACCGCAAAGGTGCGCAGGATGCTTTTTGCCGTTTCATACCTTCCCGTGCTCAGACAGATGCCGGGCAGAGCGATCATGGTATCCCTTCCCCAATCCTCAAAGAAGGGATAACCTGCCAGAATGGTTTCCCCTTTGGTGGAATCCCTTCTGGAAACGAACTGATCCGCAGCCGCAGCGAGCGCGCCCGCCGTTTCCGACCGGAAATGCGCCTGCTGCCGGAGGGCCTTTCTTCTCTCCTTCATGCCCGTGATGATCCAGCCCGCACTTCTTTCCGAACGTTCCGTCTCAAAGACGATCTCCAGCGTCCGGCTCTCTCCTGCCGGAACCTGAATGGTAATCCGATGATCCGTCTCCGTCCGTCCCGTCTTGCGTCTTCCGTCGCAGGCATCATAACTGTAGTACAGCCTTTCCTGAACCCGTGGGATGCTTTCCAGCTCCCCGTTCGTGCGAAGATACAGATCCGGACAGCCGGACACTGCGTTTTCCGCATGAATCCGTCCGGATGGCATACTCACGATCCGCTGCGCCTCTCCCATGTCCTTTCCCTTGGGAACGAACTGGTAAAAAGGCGTCACCTGCAAAACCGCTTCCCTGCGGCTCCGGTTTGTGATCTCATACCGGAGGGCCACCCGGTTGGAGCCGTGTTCCAGTCCTGCCTCCTTGACGATCTCCACGCCGTCCGCAAGAAATCTCCACACCGGCGCATCCTCCCAGGAAAAGAAGCTCAGATAACGGCAGCCCGTTTCCGGCTCACCTTCGGCAAATTCCTGGGTGGAAAGCACCCTCCGGATTTCCTGTGCCGCCCCGGCGTCTGCTTCTGCGCCGCCGTCCTTTTCCGGAAAGATCAGCTCCTCCTTCAGGCGGTGCACCAGATTGTACCGGTGATTGGGAGCCTGCGCGCAGGCCATCAGAAAGGCGTGGTCATTGCGCGCCGCAACGCCCGTCATGGTCAGGGAAGAAAAACCGCCCAGCCCGTTGGTCATCAGATAACAGTTTTCCAGCCCGCGGGATATCAATTTCCAATCCTGTTTTCCATAGTTCCATTTCATGATTTCTTTTACCTCTTTCCCAGCATCAGAATGCTCACCGGGTCAATCTGCGCTTCCTTCCGGATCTGCTTTGGATTTTTCCACAGGAAGCTGTCTTTCCCGTCCGCAAGCACTTCCCAGCCGTCACCCTCCAGGGGTACGCTCACCGGCTTTTCTTTCCTGTTATACAGAATGCAGAGCGTTTTCCACGTATCCGGCGCGCCTTTGCCCCGGTTATCCACAAAAAATCCCACGAAGCCCTTTCTTTTCCACGCTATGCGGATCCGCTCCGCCGCCTGGGGACTCTTGTCGCACAGTCCGGGAAGCTGTTTTCTCAGAGCGATCAGGCCTCTGTAATAGTCCGCCAGCTCCCGTTCCTCCCATGCCCGCTCCCAGTCCAGCCGGTTGATGGCAACAGGCGCGTTATAGGAGTCCTCCAGCCCGCCCTTAGTGCGGGCGAATTCCTCCCCGGACAGGAAGAAAAGCCTTCCCTGGCAGGTCAGATAAATGCCCGCTGCCAGCCGGTACTGCCGCCTTCTTTTTTCCTCATCCGGCGTGGTTTCCGCCAGCTTATCCCAAAGCGTCTGGTTATCATGAGCGGAAATATAGGTGATGGTCTGGGAGGGAGCCAGCATGCGGGCTCCCCGCTTTCCCTGCCAGGCCTTCGCGCTGTTGAGGATGGCGCCCTCCATCCCCTGCGCTCCGCTTACGAAGCCGGGTTCCTTCAGCCGGAACACGCTTCCCCGGACCGCATCCCTCGTTCCGTCGGAAAAAACGCCGATGTTGACATCCAGGTGCCTCACATTATTTTTGACCGCCTGGCGAAAGCCCTTCTCCATCGCCGTGTATCCGGCCGCCCAGGGCTCTCCGTACACCAGCTTTTCCCCTTTTCCGAACCGCTCATCCAGCGCGCGGCGGATCCGGTTCATCAGTTCCACATCCAGAAGCCCCATCAGGTCAAAGCGGAAGCCGTCCATATGATATTCTTCCGCCCAGTAAAGCACGCTCTCCAGAATGAGCTTTGCGCACATGGGCCGCTCCGACGCCACATCGTTTCCGCAGGCGGAGCCATTTGACAGGGTTCCGTCCTCCTTCACCCGGTAATAATACCAGGGAACCGTCCTCTGCATGGCCGTATCCAGGCTGTAAGTATGGTTATATACCACATCCATGATCACACGGAATCCCTGCCGGTGCAGGCTCTGCACGGCCTCTTTCAGCTCCCGGATGCGGACCTCGCCGCGGGCGGGATCGGAGGAATAGGAGCCCTCCGGCACATTCCAGTTCATGGGATCATAGCCCCAGTTAAACTGTACGGGATCTCCCTCTTCATCCACAGAGCCGTAATCATAGACCGGCATGAGCTGAACATGGGTCACGCCGAGCTCCTTCAGATACGAAAGTCCCGTGGGATGAACGCCGTCTCCGTGAAGGGTAGTATCCCTGCAGCAGAAAGCCCGGTACTTTCCTCTCACCTCCTCCGGAAAGCCTCCCGCAGGGTCCCAGGAAAATTCTTTCACATGGGTTTCATAAATCACCTGCTCCGTCCCGTTCTCCGGCGCTCCATCCTTGTCCCAGCCATCCGGGTCCGTCCGGCGAAGGTCCACCGCCATACTGCGCTTTCCGTTGATTCCGCAGGCCTTTGCGCATATATCCGTCGATATCACGACTTCGCCGTCGATGCGGAGCGCGAAATCATAATAGATTCCGTGGAAATCTTCCTTCGCCCGGTATTCCCATACGCCTTTTTCCAGACGCTTCATCTCATAAACCGCAAAAGCGTCTCCTTCGCTCCCGTCCCGGTAAAATCGGATCATGACCTCTTCTGCAAAGGGACTCCAGATGCGGAAAACGCTTTCCCGGAAAACGTTTTCCGTGTTTTCATAAAAAAAACCAAGCTTTCCTTCGTACAAATATTCCCTGTGGAAATCCGGACTGCTGTAAATTTTTTTCCATTCCAATGCTGCTTTTTTCATTCTGCGTTCCTTTTCGTGACGAATCCTTTTCAAGAAAGAATAGAGGCCGGGTACAGACCGGAGGTATCCGCATGAAGCGCACCGGAATGCACCGCAGCCTCTCGTCAGTCATTTCATTTTCTAAATTTTGTGATTCATGGGCAGCCAGGTCTGCGCATGAGCCATCAGCCCTTCACCGCTCCGGACACACCGTCCACGTAGAACTTCTGTAAGCTCAGAAACAGAATGGCGATGGGGATGGAAATCAGCACCGCACCGGCAGCGAAGCTGGTGTACCAGCTGTCGATGTATTCCTTCTCCAGCATCTTCCACAGACCGATGGCCACCGTGTACTGGTCAGAGTTCGCACGGCAGATTACCTTTGCGAAGATGAAATCCAGCCAGGGGGACATGAAGGCGGTCAGCACCGTGTAGATGATGATCGGCTTACTCAGCGGAAGCGTAATCTTACTGAAAATCTGCCATCTGGTGCAGCCGTCCAGCAGCGCGGCCTCGTCGATGGCGAAGGGTATGGTATCGAAGAAGCCCTTCGCGATCTGGAAGCCCAGACCCGCGCCTCCGGAATAAACCAGAATCAGCGCCACTCGGATCAGGTTTCCTTCCGTCAGCCCCAGCGCCTTCAGAATGAAGTACACCGCGATCATGGACATGAAGCCGGGGAACAGGCCCAGAATCATCGCCATGTTCATATAAGGCTTGCGCAGCCTGAAACGCAGCCGGGACAGGCAGTAGGACACGGCAAGCGTATAAAATGTCGCCAGAATGCAGGAGCAGATGGAGATGAACAGCGTATTCATGAACATCTGCGGGAAGTTCAGGATCGTGGTATCCGTGAACAGCTTGATATAGTTATCCAGCGTATAGGACTGCGGGAAAAAGGTGGATACATAGGAGCCCTTCTCCGCACGGAAGCTGGTGAGGATTACCCACAGGATCGGGAACACCCAGATCACGGCCAGGATGGCAAGGATCACATGAACCACCGTATTGTTGATCAGCCGTTTTCTCTTTGCAGAAGCATATTTCTTTCCGTTCATGGCTTAAAATCCCCCTTCCTCTTTGTAGGACTTGCTGTTGCGGTAGGTGAGGAGCGCGCCGACCGCCAGGATGATGAACGTCAGGATACCGATAACCGAACCCACATTGTAGTACTGTCTGTCGATGGTCAGCTTATACAGCCAGGTCACCAGCAGGTCCGTGCTTCCGGCCGTGGAGGACAGATTCGTGACCGGATCGCCTCCCGAAAGCAGGTAAATGACGTTGAAGTTGTTCACATTTCCCGTAAATGTCGAAATCAGATACGGCGTCGTCACATAGAGCATATAAGGCAGCGTGATCTTGAAAAAGATCTGGATCGTATTCGCGCCGTCCACGCGGGCCGCTTCATACAGCTCAGCGGGAATGTTCTGGAGCACGCCGGTCAGCTGAAGCAGCGTATAGGGAACGCCGACCCAGATGTTGACCACGATCACCGTCACCCTCGCCCAGGTGGGATCGGTGAAGAAGGGAAGGCTCGCGTCCGGAGCGATCAGCCCGATGTTGCGAAGCAGCACGTTCACCGCGCCCTCCGGCTGGAGCATGGTGCGCATGATTAAGAGGGAAACGAACATGGGCACCGCGCAGGAAAGCACGAAGCAGAATCTCCAGAAGCCCTTGGCCTTCGTATCCTTCCGGTTAATCATCAGAGACAGAATCATTCCGAAAATATAGTTGGTAAAGGTGGCGAAAAACGCCCACACCAGCGTCCAGGCCAGAACGGACCAGAAGGTGCTTCCCAGAATACTGCTGGAATCAAACAGCGTCCGGAAATTTTCCAGCCCCACCCAGTCAAACAGCATCAGGTGGTTGTCGATCTTGCTGTAGCTGGTAAATGCCATACAGATCATGAAGATCAGCGGCAGAATGGTGAAAGCAAAAATAAAGATCATCGGCGGCGTCATCAGAAGCCGGTACAGATTTTCATTCAGCAGGCTCTTTAAATCCTGAGAAAAGGTATTGATATGTTTTCTCTGCTTCGCCAGACATTCCACCCGGTACGCACTCTTTAACGCCCCTCTCCAGGCCCAGAACATCAGCAGCGTCAGAAGCACCGTCGCCACGCCGTACAGGAGGATCAGGATGGACTGGTCGCCCTTGGTATAGATATAAACCTGATTTACCTCATCCCAGATTTCCTCCTGGGGAACGCTTCCCAGAGAAGAAAGCATCTGTAAAAATCCGATTCCGTTCACCGCCATGAACACCAGATAAGCCACTTCTACCGCCAGAAACAGCAGGCCCTTTATTTTCTGGCCATGTACGAAATTTCCAAGCCCCATCACCACCATGGAAAGCTTTGTCTCGATTCCGCCCTTTTTGATGGCGGCCATGCAGGTATAAGGGGTCGTAAATTCATCCGCTTTTTTCTTAAAACTGATTACACCCATCTTTTCCACCTCATTTAGATTCCATCACTGTTCATTGCACTGTTCATCTGTTCCGTCTGGTCCGCCGCATTCTCATGGGTCACGCTTCCGTTGCGGATGGATTTTCCCATATTCTCCACGGGCGTCCAGCAGTTGCTCATTTTTGAAACGAAGGGCTGAAGGATGGACGTATTGTTGAAGGTATCGTTCTGTGCCGTCACTACCTCATCCGCCTGTACCGCTTCCTCTTCCAGAAGCTGTGTATTACAGGGAACCACGCCGCACATCTCATAATGTGCCTTCTGCGCTTCGGGAGACCCGAGGAACACCGCGAGCTGTACCGCCGCGACCATGTTTTTGGAATTGGGGTTCACGCCGATCGCCTTGGAACCGGCATACGCCAGCATCTGCTTTTCTTCCCCATTTAAGGTGAACGTGGGAAGCGAGGCCACACCCATGTTGTCGCCCAGCGCTTCCTTCACCGCATTGGCGTCCCAGGAACCGGAAAACATGGCGTTGATGCTGTCGTCTCGCAGTCCCGCGATTCCGGAGCCGTCCGCGTCAATCCGGAAATTGGGGTTGTTCTTCAGGTCGATCAGATAGTTGGTCACATCCACCGCCTTCTGCCCGCCAAAATCTACGCCCGCCGCCTCATCCGTTCCGTCGCCGAACAGCGTGCAGCCGTTCGCCAGATAGAAGGCCGGAAGATACCAGGAATTGGTGAAGGGGAAGGAAACGACGCCCTTTTCCAGCATGGTATCCAGGCTCTTAATATCCTCTTCCGAAAATACGCTCTTTTCATAGTACATAAACCAGGTATTCGTTGTGAACGGAACTCCATACAGGTTATCGTCCATCGTGAGTGAATCGATTACCTCCTGAGAATTCATTCCCTCGATCTGTTCCCGGTATGTTCCGCCGAATTTTGCCAGTGCATTGGCGTCCGTCAGCGTGGTCAGCGTATCGTTTGCATACATGAACACATCCGCGCTCGCTTCCGGATCCTGTGATACCTGCCCGGCTGCGCTCGCCTCATCCGCCACGCCGTATACAAAGGTGATATCCCATTCCGGATGCTCCTCTGCAAAGGCTTCACACATGGTCTGAAGCCATTGCCCGTTGTCCTTTGACTGATCGTTCTGCGGAGACCACACCATCAGCCTTACCTTCTCTCTTCCAGACGAAGTTTCCCCGGAAGCCGCACCGCATCCTGACAGTCCTGTAACGGCCAGCGCCGCTGCCAATAAAAGTGCCACTCCTCTTTTCCTCATTTTCTCCTCCATTCCAAAGCGTCCTTTGCCGCCGCTGCGGCTTTTCGGCTTATTCACTTTTAGAAATCCGGGTTGAAAACCGCGGCTTTTCAATCCGATTCTTAAAAATGTTTCGTAATGTTTCGCTGTAATCTCATACTACCCCTCTCTACTCAATTCGTCAATGAAAAACCACTGTACCATTGATAAATTCTCTCTTTTCGCCAGTTTTGCATTCCCGTTTTTATAAAAAATGCCGAACCTGAAAATTCTATTTTCTTAACTTTACGAAAAATACCGTTTTTCAGCTTTGTTACAATTGCTTTTCCGGCCCTTCTTTTATATAATGGATTCAGAATCAGTTTTTATTCTTTTCGAAAGGGGATGGTCTGAAGTGGCAACCATACAGGATATAGCGGACAGGCTCGGCGTTTCCAAGGGGACCGTCTCCAAAGCGCTGAACGGAGCTCCGGATGTGAGCGAAACTTTACAAAAAACAATTCTGGAAACTGCGGTTGAAATGGGATACACCATCCGGAAGCGCCGGGAAAAGAAAAAGCTCTGCATTTTCACGGAAAACCTGGAGTATGAAGAGCCGCATCAGTTCGGATATGATATTGTTCTGGGCTTCCGTCAGATGGCTGAACCCGCAGGATATGAGGTGGAAATCATCGACGTCACGGAAAAGCTTCAGAAAACTTTCTCCTACGACGTCTTCATGCTGAAAAACGGCTATGTGGGAGCCTTTGTCCTGGGATTTTCTCTGAACGATCCCTGGATGAAGGATTTTCAGACCGCCAAAACTCCCGCCGTCCTTTATGACAACTATATTCCGGCCAATCCAAATATGGCCTACGTGGGGATCGACAACAGCGAGGGAATGGAGCTTGCCGTCTCCCACCTGAAAAGCCTTGGCCACAAAGACATCGGCTACCTGAGCGGCGCTCTGGGCTCTCACATCATGCAGGTGCGCAATTCCGCCTTTTTTCACGCCATGCGGCAGAACGGGCTGAAGGCCGGCCCGGCGCAGACCGGAAGCTCCTACTATATCACCCAGTGCCTGGAACGCCACCTTCCCCGCCTGCTGGATATGGGAATCACCGGCCTCATCTGCAGTCATGACCTGCTGGCCAATGCCGCCATGATCCAGTGCCAGCAGCTCGGCCTGCGCGTTCCTGCGGATATCAGCATAATCGGCTTCGACGATCTGCCCATGAGCGCTTACACTTCTCCTCCCATGACCACCATCCGCCAGGAAAGAGCGCAGCTCGGAAAAAGCGGCTACTATGCTCTGGCCAGCCTGATGAACGGTATTGCCATCGGCACCCTGCTGCTGCACGCCAGGCTGATGGTGCGCGGTTCCACGGGTCCCCGCAGCGCTTCTTTTGAAAAAAAGCAGAACAGGCAGTCGTAGGAACCGGTCCATACACCATCCCGCCTGGTCAGTTTTTCAGATGCCGCTCCACATAACGTCGGATTCCCTCCGCAGTATCCGGAAAATGGATTCCGGCGTCGGCCGTTTTCTCCGGATCCATGATCAGATTGCGCGGCCCTTCGGTTCCCGCAAGCGGCTCTGCCAGCGCCTCCGAAGGAGTCCCCTTCAGTGCTCTTGTGATATTCTCATACATGCTTCCGGAGGCGGAGCTTCCAAAATTATAAATACCCGGCGGCAGCTTCCAGGCTGCTTCCATTTGCCGCACCACCTCAGCAACATCCGTCACTCCCCGGTGATCCGTCGTGAGAAAGGTCTGCTTCTTTTTCTCCGTTTTCTTCGGTGACAGCAGACACATTTCCGCCAGCGTATCAGCCAGATTCCTTCTTCCTTTCCGCCTCTCTTCTTCCGTCAGTTCCCCATACATCCAGGTGAGACGCAGAATGACGCTGTCCGGCTGCTCCGCAAAGCAGGCCGCTTCCGCCAGAAGCTTATGCTTCCCATAAACGGGAACCGGACTGCAGTGCTCCTCCTCTCTGTGAGGGCGCAGATATTCCTCCAGGCTCTCCTTTTCTTCCTTTTTCCGGAAATATACCTGATCCGAGCTGCACATAACCATGCGCGTCCCCGTCTCTTTACAGGCCCGTGCCAGATACCGGGTTCCTTCCACGTTCACCCGCATGGAAAGCTCCGGATCCCGCTCACAGGCGCCCACATCGGAAATGGCTCCGCAGTGAAGAAGCACATCCGGATGGAAGTCCTGCACCGCTTTCCGCGCGCTCTCCTTGCGGGTAAAATCCAGTTCCTTATGAAAAGGCGCCCAGACTTCATATTTTTCTCTGTAATGTGTGAACAGGCGGCTTCCGAGGAAACCGCCCGCTCCTGTCAGCATGATCCGCATGCCTGCCCCCTTATCAAAGCGCTTTACGCCAGCATTTCGTCCTTCTTTGCCAGGATCTTCTCCACAGCCGCACAGGCAGGACAGTCGCAGTAAACTGCTCCGGCAGCCTTGATTTCCTTTCCGTGGGCCGCAACCTCTTTCGCCTTCTCCGCTCCGAAAATCTTCACGCCCATCTCCGATTCCGCAAGACCGATCAGACCGTCCACGGTGACAATATCCGCTTCCAGCTCAGCAATGTACTTCTTCGTCTCCTCAGCCTCGTTCTCCGTTCCAACCGCATCCAGCCATGCCTGCGCCGCATCCTTCGCCTCCCGGCTGCAGCTTGCCGCGTTCATCAGCGCATGCGTCTGTTCAACCACATAATCCAGAACTTCTTTTTTCATTGGAAGATCTCCTTTCTTTTTCATTGATAGCATCATTGTAGCAGGAAGCCCGGCGGAAATCCAGCACGAAATAACCGCTCTTCTATTCCCCCGTCGCATTCCGGTACGTTTCACTCCCGGAATCAGCCCATCCCGTTTTTCCGCTGCTTATCACCTCATCTGTATCATAAACCCAGGCGTATATATCAAGAATTCTCGCGTTTTCGGGCGACCAGGAGCCATCCTCATTTTTATTCACGGAATAATAGACATAGAGTCCGCATTCCCCATTTTCCGATTCGCGGTCATACATCAGGTATTCCACTTTTTCTGCATCCTCAAAGAGAATAACCCGGAGATTTCCTCTTGCGTCACTGCTTTCCTGAAAATCATATCCCCTATCCTGAAAAAGCTGTTCAAAGACCGCATGATACCCGTCCACAATAAGCTGATAAGCCTCGTCATATCCACTTTCTTCTGCTGTTATTGTTTCCCCCGTAACCGGTTCACTGACGGGTTCTTCCGCCATTCCTGCCTCTTCGGATTCTTCTGTCAGAACGGATTCCTGATTTCTGAACAAAAACTCCTCTATATACGGCTCCACCAGATATATGCTTTCCACATCGCCGTCCATGGTTAATGTAACCTCTCTGTCCGGCAGACTGGTCCCGAAAATCACCGCTATGACCTGATTCTCCTGCCAGGATACCTCCCAGATATCGGAGCCGATGTAGCTGCTGTCATCATCAAGACTGAAGTCATAATCTATGATCCTGTTTCTTCCTTCATAAAGGACAAGCCTGCCTTTCGCATTCTCGGAAAAAGGATTGCCTCTCGACTGCAGAAGCAGCGTATACTGCCCATCGGGAGATCTGGAAATGTCCACCGTCTCAATGGAAGCTCTTTCTATTCCTATCCGCAGCAAAATGTAAAGTAGACAGATCGCTATAGCTATGATAACCTTTTTAACTGCTTTTTTATTTCTCATTTACAATCTAATTAAATGGATAATTTCTCTCTGCCGTTTCCTTTCCGGTGAACTTACAAGCTAACCAACTTTCTTTCTCATAATATAAAACCAAGGACCTTCTCCATACTTTTCAAATCCATACTTCTCATATAATTTCACGGGTCCTCGATATTGCCATTTAAACATTTTGTCTAAAAAGGGGTAGCCTTCCACATAAGAATAGCCTTCTTTTTCTGCATCCTCTAAAAACTTTTCCATTATCAAGTTTGCAATTCCCCTGCCCTGCCAGCCATCTGCAATATCCATACAATACAGGATTTTTATTTGTCCCTTTTCCATATTCGGTGTCATAAAATCTACATTTTCACAAATTGGGGCATAATTCATCTTATCACCCGCATTACACCACCCCACCGCCTGATCCCCCTCATAAATCAGAAATCCTGTCATGATCCCCTTTTGAATCAGTTCTCGTGCTATCTTACGCCGCTCTCGTCCGTTTATATATTTATTTTCATCTTTTAGATGGCTTTCCAGGCAATAACATTCCATTCGAGAATCACCTTTCGGAAATGCATCTTTTTCAAAATATTGAAAAAACTCATCCGCCATATCTGATGTCAAATTTTTAAATCTCAACTCCATCTTTCTATCCCCTCCCTAAAACTCCCTCTCCATATGCGCCCGGCAGGAAATCCGGCAGGCGGCGTCATCAAAGTCCACCATCATCTCCGGCAGGGGGACATAACGGTTTGGATCCATCTCCGCGATCACAAACCGCTCCTTTCCTTCCACCGTTTCACTCTGATCCCCGCTTCCATAGGCGCGCCGGAACGATACCGTATCCGCCAGAATTTTCTCTTTCATGGAGAGGTACTCCTCCTCCGGAAGTGTCCAGCAAGCAGATATGGCATAGTCCAATGTAAAAAAAGTCTCATAGGCCGTATAGCTGTATTCCACATCCTGCGCCTGCTCCGGTATCTCTTCCGGAAATATCAGGCTATAATGCTCCTCCTGCTGTTCCACCAGCTCATCAACGGCCAGATAGTCTGCTACATCCGTGGTTTCGGAAGCGACCGGAGGCATGAGAAGCAGCACGAACAGAACGAAGATATTTACCAGAACGGCAGCAAGTACCATACATACGCTCAGAATCAGCGCCGCGCTCCTGGTCAGAATTTTTTTAATAAGAATGACCTCTAAAACCACCGCCACAACAGCAGCGGCGATCCACATCAGCAGGACCAGTCCTCCGATCAGTCCCTCTCCCTGAAGCCAGAGCACAGGATAACGCTTCGGATAGGCCGCGAACAGAATTGCGGCTATCCCGACTGCTCCCGCAATCTCCACAAGGACAATCAGAATGTTCAAAAACACGATTATCGCAGAATGCCAGTTGATTTTCTTCATAAAATCCCCCCTCCGTTTCCCTCGTTTACAAAAGTCACATATTCTTCTGTTTCCTGTTTTTCACTCCGCGCTCACCGCATGTAGATTCTTCATGGAAATATCCAGAATCGGTGCGGAATGGGTCAGTGCGCCGCTGGAAATATAATCCACACCGATTTCCGTCAGACGGGCGATATTTTCCTTCGTCACGTTGCCGGAACATTCCGTTTCCGCCCGGCCCGCGATCAGTTCCACCGCCTTCTTCATCTCCTCCGCCGACATATTGTCCAGCATGATGATATCCGCCCCCGCCTCCAGAGCCTCCTGCACCATATCCAGATTTTCCACCTCCACTTCGATCCGGCGGACAAAGGGCGCGTATTCCCTCGCCATCTGAACGGCCTTTTTCACGCTTCCCGCAGCCCCGATATGGTTGTCCTTCAAAAGAACGCCGTCGGACAGATTATAACGGTGATTATAGCCGCCGCCCACACGCACGGCATATTTTTCAAAAATCCGCATGTTCGGCGTTGTTTTTCTCGTATCCAGAAGCTTCGTCTTCGTTCCCGCAAGGAGCCCTGCCACAGAACGGGTATAGGTTGCAATGCCGCTCATCCGCTGCAGGTAGTTCAGAGCTACCCTCTCTCCGGACAGCAGGCTGCGGATATCTCCCCGCACCTTCCCCATCAGCTGCCCGCAGCTCACTTCCTCTCCATCCTTACAGAAAAATTCGCATTTCACCCCACTGTCCAGAAGCTGGAACACCCTGGCAAACACCTCCAGTCCGGCAATCACGCCGTCCTGCTTGCAGATCAGATCCACCTCTCCCGGCACGGCCTCCTTCATAACAGCATTGGTGGTTACGTCTTCACTGGAAATATCTTCCTTCAGCGCTTCCAGAATCAGATGATCTGCCTGGAGCGTCATGGTGATTGGATTCATGATTGTTTTTCCTTTCCATATATTAGTCTGTAAAACCAGGGAACTTTTTAAAAGAAATCATATTTACGCTGTCCCCTGAAAGTAAATTCAGTATAGCACAGTTCCATGGAGGATGACATCTGTCTGCCGCATTTTCTCCGCATTCTGATAAAAAAGGGAGGCTCACGCCTCCCTTTACTCACGTTATTCCTGTTCCAGCGTCCGGATCACCCGGCACGGATTTCCCACAGCCAGGCTGTTGGGAGGAATGTCTTTCGTAACCACGCTTCCCGCTGTCCATCAGCTTGCCATATACGTTCATGAAAAAATTGTCGCCCACCGTGGTATTGTAACCATAGGTGCAGAAAAGCGGCTGCTCCACTACGCAGTTTTCTCCCGCCTTCCCCAGAATCTCCCGAATGGCGGCCTGACGGCCGCTGCGGTCCAGCGGATCCATGTTATTGTATTCCTGCAGCTTTCTTACCGTCACGTCACGATCCGCAGCCAGCTCCGGGTCGCCCGGCTGGTACAGCAGCTGGGCGTATGATTTTTCTCTCTCAGTCAACGCTTTTCCTGTTTTACAGAACCTTCGACAAAAACTCCCTCAGTCTTGGATTCTTTGGATTTTCAAAGAATTCCATCGGCCCGCTCTCTTCCTTGATCCGGCCGTCGTCCATGAACAGGATACGGCTTCCGACCTCTTTTGCAAAGCCCATCTCATGGGTGACGATCACCATGGTCATGCCGTCCCTTGCCAGCTCCGTCATAACCCCCAGCACCTCTCCCACCATTTCCGGGTCCAGCGCGCTGGTGGGCTCGTCAAACAGCATCACGTCCGGATGCATGCACAGAGAGCGCACAATGGCAATTCTCTGCTTCTGACCGCCGGAAAGCTGAGAGGGATAGGCCTTTGCCTTCTCCGCAAGCCCGACCAGCTGCAGAAGCTCCATGGCTTCCTTTTCTGCTTCCTGCCTGTTTTTCTTCAAAAGCTTGATTGGCGCCAGCGTCAGATTCTGCAGGATGGTCTTATTGGGAAACAGGTTGAAATGCTGGAAGACCATTCCGATATGCTGGCGGTATTTGTTGATATTCGTCCTGGGATCCGTGATGTCCTGCCCCTCAAAAAGGATCTGCCCGGCGGTCGGCTCCTCCAGCAGATTCAGGGAGCGCAGGAAGGTGGATTTTCCCGAACCGGAAGGACCCACGATCACCACAACCTCTCCCTGAGAGATCGTTGTGCTGATATTCTTTAATACCTCTGTTTCTCCAAAGGATTTGCAGAGGTTCTTAATTTCAAACAAAATCTGTCCGTCAGCGCTCACTGGTACGCAGCCTCCTTTCCAGTCTGGATACTCCTGCCGCAAGCAGGGATACGATTGCCAGATAAATCAGAGCCACCGCGATCAGCGGCATGAAGGCCGAATAGGTCTGGCTTCGGATGACGTTTCCTCCATGTGTCAGATCCGTCAGCGCTATGTAACCGCTGATGGAGGTTTCCTTCAGCAGAACGATGATCTCATTTCCCAGAGCCGGCAGTACATTTTTAAACGCCTGGGGAAGAATGATATGCCACATGGTCGCCGGATAACCCAGTCCCAGACTCCTTCCGGCCTCAAACTGGCCGATATCGATGGCCATAATGCCGGAACGGACGATCTCCGCCACATAAGCTCCGGAATTGATGCCAAAGGCCAGAATCGCCACGATCCGCTTGTCAATATTGACGCTTCCGAAGATGACATAGTACATGATCAGCAGCTGGATCATGGTGGGCGTTCCGCGGATCACCGTCAGGTACACCTGACAGATCAGATCCACCAGCTTAAACAGATAATAGCCCGCCAGCTTCCAGAGCCAGACTCCCTTTTCCTTCATGTGCGGCGGCTTCCTGATTCCGCCCCGCACCGCGCTGGAACGGACGATGGCCGCCAGAAATCCCAGCACAAGTCCGAGGATAACCGCAAAAAAGGTGATGAGCAGCGTCGTCTTCAAACCGTCCGCCAGATACTGCCATCTGTCATCCTTGATAAAATTGAGATAAAACTGATCCTTAAAATTCTGCATTCCATCCTCACTTTCCGGAAAGGATAAAAAATGAAATTTCCTGTTGTATCAAAAAGGCTCCAAAGCTTTGCTTCGGAGCCTTTCATCTGTCCGATTCTTACTCTTTTACAATGATAACCTGCTTGGAGGTCGCATAGGAATCCGTGAAATCCACGCTCTGCTGACGGTCCTCCGTCACCGTGATTCCCGCCACGCCGATATCAGCCTTTCCGGACTGGATGGCGTTGATGATGGCATCAAACTCCATATCCTCGATCACAAGCTCGTAACCCAGCACATCGCATACCGCCTGGGCCATATCCGCATCGATCCCGACGATCTTGTCGCCATCATAATACTCATAGGGCTCAAAGTATGCGTTGGTCGCCATAACGAGCGTTCCATTGGAACGGTCCACATCCGCGGGAGATTCATAAGGGGACTGTCCCTTCGTGTCGTCGCCGATGTAATTGCTCACAATGCTGTCCAGTGTCCCGTCCTCCTTCAGCTGCGCGAGCGCACCGTTGATCGCCGTCACCAGCTCGTCGTTTCCCTTTGCCACGCAGATGGCATATTCCTCTTCCGCAAAGGGCTCATCCAGAATCTTGAGCCCTTCCGTATTCGCCACAAAGGCCTCGGCAGGCTGCTCATCAATGATCACGCAGTCTATCTTTCCCTGAAGCAGCGCCTGAATGGCATCGTTTCCCTTGTTGAAACGCTCGATCGTGGAGCCTTCCTCCTCATAATCGGATGCATAAATATCACCCGTCGTTCCCAGCTGAACGCCGATGGTCTTTCCCGGAAGATCATCGATGCCCGTAACCGCGCTTCCCGTGGAAGCCGTATCTGTTCCCGCTGTCTGTGTGCTGCTTCCGCATGCGGCCAAAGAGATGGTCATGCATACGGCAAGCGCTGCTGCAAATATCTTTTTCATAATCTCCTCCTCACGCCCTGGGCGTTGATGCATAATTATACAACATTTAATACTTATATTAGCATAGTTTCTGCAAAAGGCAAGCGTTAATTTTCACAAAAACTTCACAAAAATACGCCCCACAGCCATATTAAATGACTGTTAAGGCGTTTTTCACACAGGCCTGAAAGCGATCCGCATATTCCTTTTTACCATTCCATCACGATGGAACCCCAGGACAGTCCGCCGCCGAAGCCGGACAGCACAATTTTATCCCCTTTTTGCAGCATGCCTTTCCGGTTAATTTCATCCAGCAGAACCGGAACGCTGGCCGCAGACATGTTGCCACAGTGGTCCAGACCAATGGGGAACTTCTCTTCCGAAACATGAAGTCTTTTTGCAACCGACTGGATGATTCGGAGATTCGCCTGGTGCAGCACAAAATACTTCACATCCTCCACCTTCACATCCGCATCTTCCAGAGCCTTCTGAATGGATGCCGGAACCGTCGTTACCGCAAAACGATAGACTTCCTGGCCGTCCATGTGCACATAATCCACGATCTGCTCCTCTTCGGTCAGCGGATTATGATTTTTCCGGTTCACGCACAGCAGAGCGCTGCCCTTTTTTCCGTCGCAGCCCTGATCATAACCCAGAATGCCCGTTTCAGAAGGCTGCATCACAGCGGCTCCCGCACCGTCGCCAAACAGCACGCAGGTGCTTCTGTCGCTCCAGTCCATGATTCTGGACAGGCTTTCCGCGCCGATCACAAGCGCGTTTTTGAATCTCCCCGCCTGCAGAAAGGCGTCCGCCGTCTGAATGGCAAACAGAAATCCGGAACAGGCGGCATTGATATCAAAGGCCATCGCCCGATCCGCTCCAAGCCTTGCCTGCAGCTCGCAGGCCGCTGAAGGAGTGACATGGTCCGCTGTCACGGTCCCCACCACGATCAGCTCCAGATCCTCTGCCGCGACAGACGCCTGCTTAAGGGCGCGCACTGCGGCTTCATACGCCATATCTGTCGTTGTCTCTTCCTTCACAAGATGCCTTTCCCGGATCCCGGTTCTGGTCCTGATCCACTCGTCGGATGTATCCATAATCCCGGAAAGCCAGTCGTTCGTCACACAGGTTCCAGCCAGACAGCTTCCCGTTCCCGTAATTCTGCTTGTCATTTCCACTCCTCTTGCTGCCCACAGGGCAGCATTTTATTCGTCAGGAATTCGCGCCCCTGCGCGAATTTCCAGGATGAAAACCGCAGGTTTTCATCCGCCTCTCCTTTTGCTGCCCACAGGGCAGCATTTTATTCTATCTGCTTCAGGCAAACTCTGCCATAATGTCCTTCACATGCTCCATTTTCCGGGCGCGCCAGGCGTTGCTGCCACAGAAAATCAGACCGTTATCCACATCGCCCTTCACCGCATTCACAAGGGCCTCCGTAATACAGTAAGGCGTGTCCGCCGGGTTACAGGTTTTAATACAGCCATGACAGGGACCATGAGGAATTTTCCCCTTCTCCGCCCTTTCAAGAAAAGCGTTCCGGATCGCACGTCCCGGCATTCCCACCGGACTTTTTACCAGAACGATATCTTCCTTTTCCGCCTTCAGGTAAGCGTCCTTGTAGGCCTGCGCCGCGTCACATTCCCAGGTCGTCACAAAACGGGTTGCCATCTGCACGCCGTCCGCGCCAAGCTCCAGCCAGGGCTGCGCGTCCCGCCTGTCATAGATTCCGCCCGCCATGACCACCGGAATTGTCTTGCCGGCTTCCTCCGCCCGCCTTCCCACTGCGGCCAGAATTCGTTTTACCTCTTCCTCATAGTGCAGAGCCGCTATATCTTCCAGCTGACTCCGGTCAAAACCCAGATGTCCTCCGGCCAGAGGTCCCTCAATCACGACCAGATCCGGCAGGCGGTGGTATTTTTTCTCCCAGTAGTGAAAAATGACCTCTGCGGATTTCAGACTGGAGCAGATCGGAGCCAGAAGCGTGCGGCCCTGCGCTCCGATTTCCTCCTCCGCTTCCCGCACCGCCTGAGGAAGCGTAACGGGAAGGCCCGCTCCGGAAATAATCAGATCCACACCTGCCAGGACGGCCTGGCGTACATATTCTTCATAGCCCCTGGTGGCAACCATGATGTTCACGCCGATGATTCCGCCGGGTGCAAGCTGCCTTGCTCTGTGAATTTCCACAGGGATCTGCCGCAGATTCGTCTCATGCGGATTCCTGTCATAGCCCGGCTCCCGATAGCCGATCTGTGCTGTTGAGATCACGCCGATCCCGCCTTCTGCCGCCACGGCTCCCGCAAGGCCGGAAAGGCTCACTCCAACGCCCATTCCGCCCTGAATCACAGGAATACGGGCTTCCAGCCGTCCGATCTGAAGTGGTTTAGGTTCCATATTCATCCTCATTCCGGATCCGTCACCGCAAAGGTGAGTTCAGCTTTTGCAACCAGCTTTCCATTTACGGTCGCTTTTGCGCTTCCCACACCGATGGGACCCTTACGCTTGATAATCTCGGTTTCCAGCATGAGCACATCGCCGGGAACCACTTTTCCCTTAAAGCGAGCCTGATCAATGCCACCGAACAGAACAAGCTTTCCCTTATTTTCCGGAAGGCTTAAGATCGCCACCGCTCCTGTCTGTGCCAGCGCCTCCAGAATCAGCACGCCAGGCATCACCGGCTCCTGGGGAAAATGTCCGGCAAAAAAGGGCTCGTTCATGGTCACGCATTTTTTCCCCACAGCGCGCACGCCCGGCTCCAGCTCCTCGATGGTATCGATCAGGAGCATGGGCTGTCTGTGCGGAATGATTTCCATAATCTGTCTCGTATTCAGTGCCATAAAAATCCTCCATTCCGGAGCAAAAGCTTCGATTTGCCGGCAGGCGCGGCGCCTGCCGGGCTTTACGCTCCTATTCCGTGTATTTTTTTACCAGAAGGCTTGCGTTATGGCCGCCAAAGCCGAGGGAGTTGGTCAGCGCATAGGGGACCTCCTCCTGTACCGGCTCCTTACAGTAGTCCAGATCGCACTCCTCATCCGGTATTCTGTATCCTACTGTAGCATGAAGATAATTTTCCTGCAATTCCTTGACACAGGTGATGAATTCCACAGCTCCCGCCGCTCCCAGCAGATGGCCGATCATGGATTTGGTGGAATTAATATGCATATTTTTCGCATGATCCCCGAAGGCCAGCTTGATGGCTCTGGTTTCAAACAGATCGTTCAGTTTGGTTCCGGTTCCATGCGCATTGATATAGGTCACTTCCTCCGGAGAAACGCCCGCATCCTTCATGGCATTCTCCATCGCCTTTGCCGCTCCTGCTCCGTCTTCCGCGGGAGAGGTAATGTGGTATGCGTCCGAAGAGCAGCCATAGCCAACCAGCTCCGCATAGATCTTCGCGCCGCGCGCCTTCGCGTGCTCCAGTTCCTCCAGGATCACCACACCGGCGCCTTCCCCCATAACAAAGCCGCCTCTTTCCTTATCAAAGGGAATGGAACAGCGCTCCGGATCATTGCTGCTGCTTAATGCGGTCAGAGCGCAGAAGCCCGCCACACCGATGGGCGTAATGCTGCTCTCGGCGCCTCCGGCCACCATCACATCCGCATCCCCGTACTGGATGGTGCGCATGGCTTCCCCGATACAGTTGGTTCCGGTGGTGCATGCGGTCACCACATTGATGCTCTTTCCCTTCAGCCCGAACTGAATGGATACGTTTCCGGACGCCATGTTGCTGATCATCAGAGGCACCATAAGCGGGTTAATGCGGTTCGGCCCCTTCTCCAGGAGCTTGCTGTGCTCTCTCTCCATCGCCTGCAGGGAACCGATTCCGGAACCTACCGCAACGCCCACGCGCCAGGGATCTTCCTTTTCCATATCCAGTCCGGAATCCTCCAGCGCCTCTTTTGTGGCAGCCACCGCATACTGGCAGAATGCTTCCATTCTTTTGGCCGCTTTGAAATCCATATAATTTTTGGCATCAAATCCCTTTACCTCAGCGGCAAGACTTGCCTTATATCCTTCCGCGTCAAATTTTGTAATCGGTCCGAAACCGATTTTTCCTTCCTTCACACCATTCCAGAACTCTTCCACACTCAGTCCAAGAGGCGTAATCGCTCCCATCCCTGTCACAACAACTCTTCTGCTCATTTCTTCCTCCAAACTTACCGTCTGCACCGCATATTCGCCGAAACGCATTCCTTCTTTTGTGCGCTTCTGTGCGCTTCAGAACTCTCTTTACTCAGATCGCCATGCCGCCATCCACGGAAATCACCTGTCCGGTAATATAGGACGCTCCGTCTCCGGCCAGAAAAGCCACCAGCTCAGCCACATCCTCCGGATTTCCTTCCCGCTTCAGCGGAATGCGGGAAAGCACCTCTTTTTTTGCTTCCTCCGGCATTGCCGCAGTCATGTCCGTGGAAATATATCCCGGCGCAACGGCGTTAACCGTCACATTCCGCGCCGCAAGCTCCCTTGCCACGCTCTTGGTCAATCCGATCACGCCCGCCTTACTCGCCGCATAGTTTGCCTGCCCCGCATTTCCGAGAATACCGGAAACGGAGGACAGATTGATGATTCTTCCTCCACGGAGCTTCAGGAAATTCCTGTACAGATGCCGGATGGTGTTGAAGGTTCCCTTCAGATTGGTGTCGATCACCTCGTCAAAGTCGTTTTCCTTCATCCCTGCCACCAGATTATCTCTGGTAATTCCCGCATTGTTCACCAGGATATCCACCCGTCCGAAATCCGCAAGCACCTGCTTCATCATTTCTCCGCAGGCGTCGTAATCCGCAACAGAGCACTGATAAATCTCCGCCCGGCGTCCCATCGCACGGATCTGCTCCGCCGTTTCCTGAGCCCGTTCTTTGCTGCCATGATAGTTAATCGCCACATCTGCCCCTTTTTCAGCCAGCGTCAGCGCGATCTGCTTTCCAATTCCCCTGCCCGCCCCGGTTACCAGGGCCACTTTTCCTTCCAGCATTTTAATCTCCATTCCGGAGCGTAGCTCCTCATTGCCGCCCGCGGCGGCAATCAATCAACGATTCCATGGTGCTTTACAGCTTCTCCAGGTCCTCTACATGCTCCACATTCTTAACGGTCACATTCTTATCGATCCTGCGCATGAAGCCGCTGAGCGACTTTCCGGGTCCGATTTCAATGAAGGTATCCACGCCGTCCGCAATCATGCGCTCCACGCACTGCTGCCAGCGGACAGGAGAGGAAACCTGTTTCACCAGAAGCTCCTTGACAGCGGAAGGATCCTCCACATAATCCGCGGTCACATTGGACAGGTAGGGAAGCTGAATGCCCTGGATGTCAATTGCTTCCAGCGTTTCCTTCAGGCGTTCCCCGGCGCCCTTTAAAAGAGGCGAATGGAACGGTCCGCTGACCTTCAGAGGAACGCAGCGCTTTGCTCCCGCTTCCTTCATCTTTTCCGCGGCGCGGTCCACCGCTTCCTTTTCTCCCGTGATCACAAGCTGCCCCGGACAGTTATAATTGGCCACGGATACCTCTCCCGGCGTTTCCTCACAAAGCTTCTCCACCGTCTCATTGGGAAGTCCGAGCACCGCCGTCATCGCTCCGCCCACAGGAACCGCTTCCTGCATATAGATGCCTCTTTTGCGCACGCAGGAGAAGAGATCCTCCTCCTTCATCACGCCAGCTGCAGCAAGCGCCGCATATTCACCCAGGCTCAGGCCTGCCGCCACGTCCGCCTTTATGCCCTTTTCTTCGATCGCCTTCATCAGCGCCACCTCCACGGTGAGCATGGCGATCTGGGTGTACTCCGTGATGTTCAGCCGGTCATTCTCCTCAAAGCACAGCTCCTTCAGATTCAGTCCCGTGCTCTTTTCCGCAGTTTCAAACACCTCGCGGCAGACAGAAAAGGAGTCATAAAAGTCCTTTCCCATTCCCACATACTGAGAACCCTGTCCCGGGAAAATAAAAGCTGTCTTTCCCATCATTACCTCCTGACCTGCCGCCGCAGGGCGGCATTAAATTCCGAAAAGAACGGCGTCAGCCGTTCTTTGGCACGAATCCATGATTCGTGCCGCCTCCTGACCTGCCGCCGCAGGGCGGCATCCTATATATTTTGAATTTCAAATTATATGTCTGAAAAAAATGCCGCAGATCCGGCATCCTTTCAAGGCTCTCCGTTTCCCTGCAGTTGATATCCCTGCGGGCAGACACACCCGAAATGAAAGGACTCCGCAAAAGCGGTATTTTTATATTTATCCGGCGAAATCCGTTTTCAGAAGGGTACAGCCGTCCCGGACCACCTCTTCGATGATCTCCTTACAGGTCTGCTCCTTCGTCACCAGTCCCGCACACTGTCCGGCCATCACAGTTCCGTTCACCACGTCGCCGTCCATAACCGCCTTCCTCAGGGAACCCAGAGTCAGGTATTCCAGCTCCTCAAAAGGAGCTCCCTCCTTCTCCAGCTTCAGATATTCCCTGGTCATCTTGTTGCGGATCTGACGAACCGGATGTCCCGTGCTCATACCCGTCACTTCGGAATCGATATCGCGGGCTTTGATCACCTTCTGCTTATAGTTTTCGTGGACGATGGATTCCTTCGCCACCACGAAACGGGTTCCCATCTGAACGCCCTGCGCGCCAAGCATGAAGGAAGCCGCAAAGCCTCTTCCATCCGCAATGCCTCCGGCTGCGACAACCGGAATGCTCACCGCGTCCACAACCTGGGGAACCAGGGTCATGGTCGTCGCGGAGCCGATATGTCCGCCGCTTTCCATGCCTTCAGCAACCACTGCGTCCGCGCCTGCGCGCTCCATCATTTTCGCCATCGCAACGCTTGCGACAACGGGAATGACCTTCACGCCCGCCTTCTTCCACATATCCATGAATTTTGCGGGGCTTCCTGCACCTGTGGTAACGACCTGAACGCCTTCCTCCACAACGATTTTTGCGACCTCTTCCGCATTGGGATTCAGCAGCATCACGTTCACGCCGATCGGCTTGTCAGTCAGCTCACGCGCTTTGCGCACCTGCTCTCTCACCACTTCCGGCGGAGCGCTGGCAGCCCCGATAATCCCGAGGCCGCCCGCTTCAGACACGGCGGCCGCAAGATGATATTCTGCAACCCAGGCCATTCCGCCCTGGATCACCGGATATTTGATTCCAATCAATTCCGTTAATGCCGTTTTCATTACGCCTCGATGCCCTGTTCCTTCAGATAGTCCACAACGGAGCCAACCGTGGTCAGCTTCTCAAGCTCTTCCGCCGGGATCTCAACACCGTACTCTTCTTCCACAGCCATAACCAGCTCAAAAAGATCCAGAGAGTCTGCTCCCAGATCGTCCTTAAAGGAAGAATCCTCGGTAACCTCCACGCCTTCCAGATTCAGCTGTTCCTTGATGATTTCAATAACTTTCTCCAACATTTCTATTTCTCCTTTATTGTTTTTATAAGAAAGTTTGACATTCAAAGTATATTCTCTATGCTTTGATTTGTCAACCTCTTCTTTCCAAAAAATACTGGTAGACCTCTCTGCGGCTGATCCCTCTGTCCTTTGCCACCCGCTTCATGGCCTCCTTCCGGTCGAGCCCCTGGCTCTCATACAGGTCCATATGCTCTTCCATGCTCATTTCAGCGAAAGCCGCCTGCTGTTCCTGTTCCTTTTCCTGACGGCTTCTTCCTTCTATCACAAGCACATATTCCCCACGCGGCTCCTGGGTTTCATAAAAGCAAAGCGCCTCCCGCAGCGTGGTGGGAAATACGGTCTCAAATTTCTTCGTCAGCTCCCGGCAGAGCGTGACCCGCCTGTCTCCCAGCGCCTCCTCCAGACTTTTCAGTGTCCGGATCAGATGATGGGGCGCTTCGTAAAGGATGATCGTGCGCGTCTCCTCCTTCAGCTCTTCCAGAACGGCCCGAAGTTCCTTTTTATTGTCAAAGGGAAGAAAGCCTTCAAAGCAGAATCTCCGGGTGGAGAGTCCCGACAAGGTCAGTGCTGTGATACAGGCCGCCGGTCCCGGCAGCGAAGTCACTGTGATTCCTGCCTCCTGACACATTTTGACCAGCATCTCTCCGGGATCGGAGATCGCGGGCGTTCCCGCATCCGTGATCAGGGCGACGTTCTTTCCCTCCTGAAGGAGGCGGATGAGCTCATGACCCTTTTCCACCCTGTTATATTCATGATAGCTGGTCATGGGCGTATGTATATCAAAATGATTCAAAAGCCTGATGCTGTTTCTGGTATCCTCCGCCGCGATCAGATCCACACTCTGCAGAGTTTCCGCCACTCTCGGCGTCATGTCCCGCAGATTTCCGATCGGCGTGGCACACAAATAAAGCGTTCCCGCCATTTTTCCTCCCTGTCACTGCACAAAAGGCACGCGCGCCGAAGCCCACACGACGGATTTCCCGGAAGCGCTCCGGTCTCCAGTCATGGTCAGTTTTCTTCTTCGGGAAGCAGGCCGCCCTCCGTATACCGGTTGGCCGCATTCCAGAGAATCCATTCCTCATAACCCGCGTCATAGACCGCCTGGATCTGCGCACGGATTTCTTCCGGACCATAAGTGATGTGCCCGTCCACCCAGGTCGCCGTGAAATCCTGCAGCCAGGGTCTCACCTGTGCGCGGATCTCCTCCGCAGGCTCCATCTCCTTTGGATCCGGAAGCTCCGTTCTTGCACCTGCAGATACCGCTCCATTTCCGGATACGGCCGCTGTCTCCTGGGACACAACGCCGACGGATTCAACCGCTGCATCCTGAGAGACATCGTTGCCGGATACGGCTTCCGTTTCCTGCGCAATATCATTTCCTGATACAGCTTCCGCCTCTTCCTCCGGCGCTTCCAGTCCCGCAAGCACCCTTCTCGAAGCGCTCATGCTCCGGTAAATCGTCTCATAGGGCTGCGCGTCCGGAACGGCAAGTCCCAGATTCCCCGGACCATAATGAGAAGGATAGACCATGGGGCTTATATAGTCAAGATATTTCGACATTTCATAATAATTTTGTCCCACCAGCGAAGCATCCAGCTCGCTGTCGATGACAATTCCATACACATCCGCCGAGACGGGAATTCCCTGACTGTGCAGACGTTCGGAAGCATATTCCACAAATTCCGTGATGACAGCTTCCCTGCTCTTTTCTTCCGCCTCCGGACCGAAATCCACATTCTTCATTCCGCTGTCCGTAGCGAAACGGATATAGTCAAACTGAATCTCGTCAAAACCGATTGCAACCGCCTCTTCAGCGATTTCAAGCAGATACTCCCAGACCTCTTCCTTGTAGGGATTTACCCAGGCCAGTCCCGAACTGTCCCGGAACAGATTGCCCGACTCGTCATGAAGCGCGAGATCCGTCCGGTTCTCCGCCAGAAAAGGATCCTTAAACGCCACAATACGGGCGATCAGATAAATATCATGCTCCTTACACTTCTGAATCAGCCCCGGCATGTCGGAAACCAGCTTTTTGGAGGAACCGATCCCGGAAACCATAGGGGTATCCATCTCATAGACCACCCGGCCGTCATCATTCTTCACGTCGATGACCATGGTATTCAGTTCCGTCCGGTCCACCAGAGCGATCAGATCATCCATCCCGGAGGTTCCCGCCATGGCTCCGGTGACATAGATCCCCTTTACCTTTACGCGTTCTTCCTCGGGAAGCAGACCGTTTTCAGCGGCTTCCTCCTGTGCATTTTCAGCGGTTCCGCCATTTTCCGGTACAGAGGTCTCCTCCAAAGAGCTGTTCTCAGAAACCGTATTACCTGAAATCGAATTTTCGGAAATTCCGTCTCCTGATATCTCTGTACTGTTCTCTATACTGCCGGAGGTCTGTCTGGCATCATTTCCGCAGGCGGTCAGATAAGCGCCCGCAATTCCAATTCCCGCGGCGCAGATAGCTGCAGCCGCCAGATAAGCTCTTTTTTTCATCTTAAGTTCTTTCTAATTTATGATAATACCTGATGCTTACGCAATTTTCAATAGCGTTTGCTTAATATCCATAAATATCTGTAATTTCGTCAGTATAAACGCCCGGCGCTCGGTATACCACCAGGGGCTTTTCTACGGTCAGGCGGCTTTTTCCTCCCCTTCTCGCCTCCAGAAGCACCATATTCGGCTCCCGGTCCGCAAAGGGATATACCAGCCGCATCCGCTTCGGCTCCAGCTTCATTGCAGAAAGCGTCACGATGATTTCCGCCAGCCGAAAGGGACGATGCACCAGAAAAAAGCCCCCTCCCGGAACGAGCAGCTTTGCCGCAGCGGCGGCAACATCCGCAAACGTACATTTCACCTCATGTCTGGCGATGGCCATCGGCGCTTCCGGATTGGTCAGCCCATGGCCGCCTGTAATATAGGGCGGGTTGCAGGTTACAACGTCAAAAGAAGCAGCCGGAAAAATCCCCGCCGCCTCTCTGATGTCCCCCTGCACAATGTCGATTTTATTCGACAGGCCATTTAACGCCACGCTCCTTTTCGCCATATCGGCGCTGTCCGGCTGAATCTCCAGGCCGGTCAGATGGGAAGCCCGGGTTTTCGCCTCGAGCAGGATGGGGATGATGCCGGTTCCCGTTCCCAGGTCCAGCACCCGCTCCCCCTCTTTCACGCGCACAAAGCCGGAAAGGAGCACGGCGTCCATGCCGAAGCAAAAGCGCCCCGGATCCTGGATGATACGGTAATTGTTCCTCTGAAGCTCGTCAATCCGCTCGCCCGGCTTCAAAATTCCGCCGTCCGGACGCTCTCCCTCATTTTTCTTATTCCAGTCTGGATTTTTCATCCTGTTTCTCCAGCTTTTCGAGCTCTTTCATCTCCTTGGCGCTCACATCATTCTTTTTATTTTCATCGTTCTTTTTATTCTTCCCGTGTCTCCTGCGGAAACGAAGCTGATCCGCCCGGTACTCCCGGATCTCCTTTTCATCTCCCACGTTCACGATAACCTTCACCAGCTGACGCAGCACGTTAACGCCGGATACCTCGCCCTTCAGACCATCGTCCGTGGTCACGTAATCTCCCGCATTGGGAAGTCTCCGGTTTAAATCCTCATAGGTCTCCTCCTCATGCTTCAGGCAGCACATCAGCCGGCCGCAGACACCGGAAATCTTGGTAGGATTCAGCGACAGGTTCTGTTCCTTCGCCATCTTGATGGACACCGGAACAAACTCCGACAAATGGGTATGACAGCACAGCTGCCGGCCGCAGATGCCGATGCCTCCCAGAATTTTGGTCTCATCCCGCACGCCGATCTGCCTCAGCTCGATCCTGGTCTTGAACACGCCGGCCAGATCCTTGACCAGTTCCCGGAAATCGATCCTGCCGTCCGCCGTAAAGTAGAACAGCACCTTGTTGTTGTCAAAGGTATATTCCGCGTCGATCAGCTTCATTTCCAGCTTATGCTTCTTAATTTTCTCCTGACAGATGGCGAACGCCTTCTTTTCTTTCACCTTGTTCGCCGCTTCCTGCTCGTCGTCCCTCTCATTGGCGATTCGGAGCACCGGCTTTAAGGGCTGTACCACCTTTGAGTCGTCCACCTCGCGGATCCCGCCCACGACGGTGCCGTATTCCACTCCCCGCGCGGTCTCCACGATCACATGATCGCCTCTCTTTATCTCAAATCCGACCGGGTCAAAATAGTAAATCTTCCCCGCCGTCCGAAATCTCACTCCAATGATTCTTTTCATCTATATACCTCCAAAAGCTTCCAGGAAGCCTAGTTCTCCTGAATCGTCATGCACATCAGCTGCATGGTCAGGTCAAAATTTACATTTGCCAAAAGGCGCTGCTTCGCCTTTTCCACCGCGTCCAGGATCTTCTCCAGGCCTTCATAGCTCGTCCTGTCGGCTTCCCTTCTAATATACTTGATTTCTTCCCTGAAAATCAAGTGATTGGCGTCATTCGTCGCCTTAAAAAGCAGAACGTCCCGGTACCAGATGGAAATCAGGTCCAGATAATCCGTAACATCCAGCTTGAATTCATTGATTTTCTTAATGGCCGCCACAATTTCCGCGGTCTCAAGCTCATGAATATATTTTAAAAGCGTCACCGCCTCTTCCTTCACCCGGTCAAAATCCTCACTGGAAGCAAGAAGCTTCGCCCTGCCGATGTTTCCTCTGGCAAAGGCAACGCACACATTCGCCTTATAGTCCGGCACCTTCAGCTCTTCCATCAGGTACCGTCTCACAATATCATCCCTTACCGGCTTCATCTCCAGCTTTACGCAGCGGCTTTGAATGGTGGGAAGCAGCGCCCCCGCGTTCGCGGTCAGGATCAGGATGATCCCGTAGGCCGGCGGCTCCTCCAGCGTCTTCAAAAGCGCGTTCTGCGCCTGCACCGTCATTTTTTCTCCCTCATTGATGATATAAATCTTATACGGGCCATAATAGGGCTTGATGACAATATCATTGTTCACCTGGCCCCGGATATCCTCCACGCCGATGCTGCCCGGCTTCTCATGAATCACGCGGATGATATCGGGATGGTTTCCCGACAGCGCCTGTCTGCAGGAATGGCATTCCCCGCAGGGCTCCACTCCGCCCTTTTCGCACTGCAGCGCGCATGCAAAGATTCCGGCAATAAACTCCTTACCGCTGTCCTTCTCGCCCGCGATGATATAGGCATGGGAAACCTGCCTCGTTTCCAGCACGTTTCCCATGTATTCCTTAATCGCATTCTGTCCGTAAATATCGTTGAAACCTGCCATATTCCCCGCCTTTCCCTTTGTGTCTCCCCCGTCAGGCATTCTCACTGATTTCTTTCAGAATATAAGCCTTGATCCGCCCCAGGCATTCCTCCAGATCGCCGTTATAAAACCGTTCCTCAATGCCGGCTTCCCGAATTTTTTCCTCGGAAAAATCCTCCGCGTCGGCAAGAAATCTCCGGCACATTTCTTCATACTTCGGCTCTTCCTGTGCCCGCTCCCGGTTCAGCGCCCTCTGCAGCCGCTCCCCGTCGTCCAGATCGATATAAATCGGACACACCCTGTCCGCGCCGAAATAATCCCGCACGGCCATGAAGGATACCAGCGTGCCGATCATCAGGTAATTTTTGTCCTTCAGATCGATCTGTCCGTCATCTGCTGTAAAATAGTACCATGGCCCGTACCAGGTCATGTATTTTCTCTCCTCAATGACCTTTCCCTGCCTGCGGAGCTCTTCCAGCCCCGCCTCATTCATAAAGAAGTATTCTCTTCCGTTCTGTTCTCCATCCCGCATGGGCCTGGTGGTACAGGGAACTGCGGTAAAGAGCGTCACATCCTCCACGCCCTCCTCAAGCAGTCTGCGGTAGATGGTATCCTTTCCGGAAGAGCTTTTCCCTGCGATATAAAATATTTTTCCCATCGCCTGTTTTTCCTGCAGTATCTTTCACTCGTCCTGCGCATAGCTGACGGCGCACCGCACCGCGCGTTTCCAGCCCTTCAGCTTTGCCTCCCGGCGCTCCTGCGGCATGGAAGGCGCAAAGGTCCTTTCCAGAGACCAGTTCCTGCGGATGTCCTCTTTATCCTTCCAGAATCCCACCGCAATTCCTGCCAGATAAGCGGCTCCCAGCGCCGTCGTTTCGATGCACTCGGGCCGCAGCACCTCTTTGTTCGTAATATCCGCCTGAAACTGCATGAGAAAATCATTGGCGCTGGCGCCCCCGTCCACACGCAGATTTTTCAGATGAATTCCGGAATCCTTCTCCATGGCCTCCAGCACATCCTGCGTCTGATAGGCAAGGGATTCCAGCGTTGCCCGGATGAAATGCTCCTTCGCCGTCCCTCTGGTCAGCCCCACGATCATTCCCCGCGCATAGGGGTTCCAGTAGGGCGCTCCCAGGCCGGTAAAGGCGGGAACCACATAGACGCCGTCCGTATCCTCCACAGCGGATGCGTACTCCTCCGACTGCGGCGCGCTTCTGATCATGCGCAGTTCGTCCCTCAGCCACTGAATCGCGGCTCCGGCCACGAACACGCTGCCCTCCAGCGCGTACTGGAGTTCTCCTTCCGTGCTTGCCGCTATGGTGGTGAGAAGCCCATTTTCAGACCGCACAGGCGTCTCTCCCGTGTTCATCAGAAGGAAGCAGCCCGTCCCATAGGTGTTTTTCGCCTCGCCCGCCTCAAAGCAGCACTGGCCGAACAGCGCGGCCTGCTGGTCGCCCGCAGCTCCGGCAATGGGAATCGTCCCGCCGATTACGGATTCCTCCGTATGGCCGTAAATACAGCTGGAAGGCTTCACCTCTGGAAGCATGCTTTTCGGAATTCCGAGCCGTTTCAGAATGTCCTCGTCCCATTCCTTTTTATGAATGTCAAACAGCATGGTACGGGACGCATTGGTATAATCCGTGACAAAAACCTTTCCCTTCGTCAGATTCCAGATCAGCCAGGTGTCCACCGTACCGAAGAGCAGCTCCCCCTCCTCAGCCATCCGTCTGGCTCCCTCTACATGATCCAGAATCCATTTGATCTTCGTTCCGGAAAAATAAGCATCCGGGATCAGTCCGGTGCGCTCTCTGATCAGCCGGTCAAAGCCCTCCTCCTTCAGCCGGTCGATCTCCTCCGCAGTTCTGCGGCACTGCCAGCAAATGGCATTGTAGATCGGCCTTCCCGTCTTTCTGGAAAAGCAGATTGTGGTTTCCCTCTGGTTGGTGATACCGATCGCCGCAATATCCGAAGGCTCCGCTCCGATTTTCCCCATGGCCTCCACAGCCACGCTGAGCTGGGAGGACCAGATCTCCAGCGGATCATGCTCCACCCAGCCCGGCTTCGGATAAATCTGAGTAAATTCTTTCTGCGCGGCCGAGCACACATGCCCCACCCTGTCGAACAGAATACAGCGCGAACTGGTCGTCCCCTGATCCAGCGCCATCACGTATTTTGCCATAGTCCCCTCCTTTTTTTGCTGCCGGAGACAGCTTTTAAAACCATAAAAAGTGTGCGCCCTGGCCATTCTGCGGCGCGGGCCTGCAGGCCCGCACCGATCCCCTTTCTTAAACCTCTACGACTCTGAGCTGGTTGGTCATTCCGGAAATGCCAAGAGGCACGCCCGCAGTGATGATCACCTTATCTCCGTGCTGGATATAACCTGCGTTCAGCGCTGCAGTAACCGCCTCGTTAAACAGATCCTCCGTGGTGTTCTCCTCCTGGATCAGCAGCGGCTGTACACCCCACTGCAGGTTGAGCTGACGCCATACCAGACGCTTCACCGCGCACCCAATGACCGGACAGCTGGGTTTGAATCTGGAAATCATTGCGGCTGTAAATCCGGACATGGTAACTGTAATGATCGCCTTCACCTTCAGATCCGCAGCCAGCGTGCAGGTCGCATGGGAAATTGCCGTCGTGGTATCTCCATCATCCGGAACCGCGCGCTTCTTCAGACGGCCTTCAAAATCGATATCCTGCTCCGTCCTCTCGGCAATTCTGGCCATGGTCTTTACGGCCTCTACCGGATAATCCCCGTTGGCGCTTTCTCCGGAAAGCATGATCGCCGTCGTTCCATCATAGATAGCGTTGGCAATATCCGTCGCCTCCGCTCTGGTCGGGCGGGGATTGTGGATCATGGATTCCAGCATCTGTGTTGCGGTGACCACCTGCTTTCCGGCTGCCACTGCCTTCTTGATCATCAGTTTCTGAAGGATCGGAACCTCCTCCATGGGAACCTCTACGCCAAGATCTCCTCTGGCAACCATGATACCATCGGAAACCTCGATAATTTCATCCATGTTCCGCACGCCCTGCAGGCTCTCGATCTTGGAAATGATCATCATATGAGAATTGTGCTCTTCCAGAATCTTACGGATCTCAAGTACATCCTCTTTCTTACGCACAAAGCTTGCCGCAATAATATCAAAGCCCTTCTCAATTCCGAACAGAATATCGCTCATGTCGGATTCACCGATGTAAGGCATGGAAAGATCCGTTCCCGGCACATTGACACCCTTGTGGTTGGAAACCGGGCCGCCGTTTACCACACGGCAGATGATATCCGTATCCGTAACCTCTTCCACGATCATCTCGATCAGACCATCGTCGATCAGAATTCTGGAGCCAGCGCTCACGTCATTTACCAGATTCTTATAGGAAATGGCAGCGATCTCGTTCGTTCCCATGATCTCGTTCGTGGTCAGGGTGAACTTCTGTCCGGCTACCAGCTCCGTCTTTCCGCCTTCAAAGTCTCTCAGTCTGATCTCCGGTCCCTTTGTATCGAGAAGGATGGCGACCGGCATGTTCAGCTCCCTGCTCACCTTCCGGATCGTGTCAAATTTTCTGCCCTGCTCCTCATGATCTCCATGAGAAAAGTTACAGCGGGCAACATTCATTCCGGCAAGGATGATTTCCCTTACTTTTTCTTCACTCTGGGATGCGGGTCCGATCGTGCAAATCATTTTTGTTTTTCTCATATTCAGTTCCTCCGTCCTTTTATGGTTTCAATTGTGAGTTCCCGGGCAGAAACTCCGCCGCCGCCCGGACTTTCCACACCCTGTACGTTCAGTCCAAGCCGAACATACTTATCTATTAACTTAATGAGCTCCTCAGTGATGACTTCTCCCGGGATGATCAGCGGGATTCCCGGCGGATAGAGGTTCACATAAGTTGCTGAAATTTTTCCTGCCGCCTCTAAAAGAGGTTCGGCAGATTTCGGCGCTTCCACAGCTTCATAAAGCAAGACGGCTGCGGTTGTCCGCGGCCAGCTTCGCGGAATGCCTTTCTCAGTCTGCGCCGCCGTTTCCGGTGCCTTAAGCCCGTCGTCGTTTTCCGGCGGCCCGTTCTGCCGCAGAAGCCTTTCATCAAGCTCCTCCAGCGCTTCGGCCAGACGCAGCAGGCCGTCCCCGGTATCCCAGGGCGTCAGGATAGCGGTCACATAAGTGTCGCATACCATCTCCATTTGAAGATGATAACGGTTCAAAAGCTCTTTGTAAAGTAAATTTCCGGTAATTTTTTCATTTTGCGTCGATATCAGAAGTTTTCCCCGGTCAAACGCTTTCATACACCCGTGTTCCGGAAGCTCTTCACTTAAGATACGAATGACGCGCAGCCCGGCCAATCTGGCGTATAACCGGTTCAGTTTTTCTTCAAATTCTGTATATATCTGCCTTCCCCGCTCCTGCAGAAGCCTCACACAGGAATCCATGCTTCCCATCAGAAGATAGGAGGGACTGCTCGTCTGATAGATCCGCTCAAACCGCCTGACGGCTTCGGAAGAAATGACTTTTCCGTTCCGGTGCAGAAGCGCGGTCTGCGTCAGGGCCGGCAGCGTCTTATGCAGGCTCTGCACCACCAGATCGGCGCCGAGCCTTACCGGGCTTTCCGGTTGTTCCGGCGCAAATCCGAAGTGCGCGCCGTGCGCGCCGTCCACAATCAGCACGGCGCCCGCCTGATGCACAACTTTCCCAATGGCTTCCACATCGGAAACCACTCCGTCATAGGTGGGAGACGTGATCAGAACCGCCTGTATATCCGGATACCGGGCGAGCATTTCCTCCACCTGCTCCGGCGCGATGGCATCCGCCACGCCTCCCTCCAGAAGCTTTGGATAGAGAAAAACCGGCTCAAGCTCCCTCAGACAGAGGGCATGATAGACCGACTTATGACAGTTCCTCGCCACAAGGACTCTTCCGCCCTTCCTGGCCGCAGCGGATACTGCCGTCAGAATCCCGGCCGTAGAGCCGTTCACCAGAAAAAAGGTCTCGTCTGCGCCAAAAACCTCAGCGGCCCGCTCCTGGGCCAGATGCAGAATCCCCTCCGGCTGATGCAGGTCGTCGAAGCCGTCGATCTCCGTGATATCCAGCTCCGCAGCAGCCTGCAAAACCTCTCCGGCCTCCGGCGGCATGTTTCTCTTATGCCCCGGCATGTGAAAGGGATAATATCCGGAATCTCTGTAAAGCTCCAGCTGCCTTATGAGACTGCCGTCAGGTTTTCGCAGCCCATTTTCTTTATCACCGCTCATGAATTTTTTCGTACCTTTCTCCATCTTCCTTTTCTCAGACGTAGGGTTTCCAGCAGGGAGCAGTATTTATCCGCCGCCGTCACAATCCACGCCTCCCGGCACATGGGCGGAACGACCGTGAGCGGCCACATGTGCTTCCGGATAATTTCCCGCTCACAGGGCGTCAGACTGTAATCCCTTCCCGCGTTTCGAAGCGCTATTTCCGGATGGCTGAAGCCATGCAGCTCCTTAAGTCTCTTCGCGGATTTCCGGGTATGCCAGTCATACAGAAAATAGTCGTGAAGGAGGGCTCCTCTTACCAGCTCGCGCTCTCTCACGCGGATCCCCAGGCTTTTCAGGCCGTCCATGATTTTCAGGCTGCAGCCGGCCACGCTGATGGAATGCTCGTAGACAGATACGGTGCCGTGCTGGATATTCTTTCTCGTACTGCGGAATCGGGAGGACCTCAGGATATCTCCTCCATACGCGTCGATCCGTTTCACCAGCCGGTTGTTTTCTCTTTCCGGCATCCTGTCACACTCCTTTCTCAGTCATAGCAGACGACGGGAAATCCCTGCTCCACATAACCATAGATGGTTTCCGCAATCTCCTCCGGAAGATTGATGCATCCGTGCGAACCGTTCGTCCTGTAGATCTCCCCGCCGAATTCCTTCCTCCAGGATGCGTCGTGCATTCCGATATTTCCGTTGAAGGGCATCCAGTACTTCACCGGAGTGGCATAGGTCTCTCCGGTCAACGTCGCGTTTCTCTCCTTATAGGTGAGTCCGTACACGCCCGCCGGGGTCGCATAGCCCCTTGCCACATTTCCGGACACCAGATCACTTTCCAGGATTTTCTTCCCGTCTATGTACAGATAAAGATGCTGGCCTCCCAGATCAATTTCCACATAGGAATTGCCGATATCCTCTCCGGCCGGCCCTTCCGCATAGCCTCTGGAAAAATACAGCGGCTCCTTCTCCAGCCTTTCTCCGTTTTCTATGCTGGAAAGCAGCTCCTGCGTTTCTCCCACCCGGTTCGTCCACCAGCCGTAAGAACCTTTCAATCGATGCAGAGTCCCGTCTGAAGCGGTAAACTCCCTCTCTCTTCCGAAGGTATCATGCTTCTTTGCCAGCCCGTTTACATGCTCCCTGACCGCTTCTTCGTCCAGATGTACCTCGTCTCCATCGATGGTGATCCACGTGCTGATCAGACTGCCGTCGATCACCTCCTCTTCTCCGTTCCAGCGATAGGTGATCTTGGCGCCCGCATACCGGTTTGCCGTCTCAAGCGCCCGCTTCAGTCCCGGATCGTCCGACTTCACGTCCGCGTCGGAATAGAAGCCGCCTTCCCGCAGATCGAGCTCTTCTTCCAGCTCCTTCAGCGCTTTTACCGCCGCCTCCTTCACCTTCTCAAAATCGAGCACGGTTCCGGAATCCTCCGGGATGATGGAATAACCGGATCCTGCTTCATATTCGCTGATTTTCGCATCCCGCGGCTTTCGGATATGATCCGGATCAAAAAAGGGCGATTCCCTCAGGCGCTTCTCCAGGGCATCGTCCTCATAAGTCACCACCCTGGGCAGCTCGCAGGTGGAGGAGGAGAAAAACATCTTCGGCCATGCCCATCCGCTCATCTGCGCGCTGAAACGGTCCAGCGTATCATCAAATACATAACTCATCCCAAGCTCTGCCGGCGTCAGCACATCCTCCATCTCGTCTCTTCCGGTGATCACAAGCTCATAATAAATTTCCGGATTCAGGCATTCCTCACGCACCCGCTCTCTGGAGCGAAAACTCACATCCGTTCCGTCTATTTCCGTTCTCCAGAAATAATGGCCCGCAAAAAAGAAAGAGCCTGCAAGATAGATCAGAGCCAGCGCTCCTGCCGCAATGGCCGCGGCAGAAATCGCCCTGCGCAAAAGCCCCCCTCTTTTTCCTGCTGCTCTCTTATTTTTACTTTTCTTCATTCAGCCTTCCTTTGTAACACTTCCTTTTCTCCCATTGTAACACTTCCTGTGCAAAAGAGAAATATACGAATGTCACAAACAGAGCGGAAAACCTATCCAGTTTATCAGCCCCTGTCGGCCCGTGCCGCCAGAACATCGGATCATTCAAATTGTGCCAGATACATCTGTCTGTACAGCCCTTCCTGATTCAGAAGCGTATCATGGGTTCCCTGCTGGATGACGTCCCCGTCGTTCACCACCAGGATATGGTCCGCATTCCGGATTGTGGAAAGTCTGTGCGCGATGACGAAGCAGGTTTTCCCCTCCATCAGCTTCCTCATCGCCTCCTGGATCTTCATTTCGGTCCTTGTGTCCACATCCGAAGTCGCTTCGTCCAGAATCAGCATTCTGGCCGGAAGCAGCATGGCCCTCGCAATGGTGAGAAGCTGCTTCTGCCCCTTGGAAATATTGGTTCCCTCATCCGAAAGAACCGTCCGGTATCCGTCCGGCAGCCTTCTGATGAAGCCGTCGATTCCTGCTGCCTTTGCCGCTGCACGAACCTGCTCCTCCTGCTTTTTGGTATCTCCCTCCAGACTGCCGTATGCCAGATTTTCATAAATCGTTCCTGTAAATAGCCAGGTATCCTGCAGCACCATCGCATAGGAGCGGCGCAGACCGTCCCGCTTTATCATCCGGATTTCTTCCCCGTCCACAGTGATAAAACCGCCGTCCACGTCATAGAAACGCATGAGCAGATTGATCAGCGTCGTCTTACCGGCCCCGGTAGGTCCTACAATCGCTATCATTTTACCGGGTTTTACATGGAAACTCAAGTCATGGATCACAGTTTTAGCAGGATTGTAACCGAACCTGACGTGATTCAGCTCCACCTCCCCCTTCGCCTCCACAAGCTCCCTTGCGTCCGGCGCATCCGCTGCCTCCTCCAGCTCATCCAGAAGCCGGAATACCCGTTCCGCCGCAGCCATGGAGGACTGCAGGTCGCTGATAATGTTTGCCGCCTCATTGATCGGCCCTGAAAATTTTCTGGAATACAGCACAAAGGATGAAATGTTTCCCATGCTCATCTTTCCGAACAGATACAAAATGGCTCCGAACACACTGATCATGGACAGAGAGAGGTTATTGATGAAATTCACCATCGGCCCCACAATACTGCCATAATATTCCGCTCTGTAATATGCCTTCATGGCCTTCTCATTTTTTTCCTCAAAACGGCGGATTGTATTTTCTTCCTGACAATAGGCTTTCAGTGTTCTCTGGCCCGAAACCATTTCCTCCGCAAATCCGTTCAGCTCTCCCAGCGTGGCGGATCTGGCACGAAACAGCGGCCTGGTTTTTCCTGTCAGGTATCTGGTAATGCACATGGAAAGCGGCATGGTAAACGCGAAAATCAGCACAAGGGACGGAGAGATCACGAGCATCATGAAGAAGGCCCCGCTCACTGTGATCACAGTCGTCAGAAGCTGCACCACATCATCGGACAGCGACATGTTCACCGTATCGATATCATAGGAAATCCTGCTGATGATATCCCCGCCCTGATGCACGTCAAAATATCCCACCGGAAGCGAAAGCAGTTTTTCAAAGACATCCTTCCTCATCTGGTAGACCACCTTCCGGCTGATGGTGATCATCAGCACCTGCAGAAGATAGGAGAATATGGAGGATACCACATAAAATCCCGCCATCCAGGCCGCATAATAAAAAACCTTTTCAAAAATAACCTTTCCCGGCCCCGGCTCGATGGCATCCACCGCATACCCTGACAACAGGGGCCCGATCAGGGAAAACAGGTTGCTCCCCACCGTCAGCGCCACCGCTCCGACAAGATACCATTTATAACGCATCAGATACCCGTCGAGCCGCAGAAGCGTTCCTTTTTTCCCGGCTGTCTTATGTTCTCCGATTTTCTGTCCTTCTGTTTTCATCCTTACCTCCAAACGGAAGCGCCTTTCTCTCTTCAGCCTCCGATATCCCCCGTCTGCGACCGGCTGATCTCCCTGTATACGGCACAGCCCATTAACAGCTCCTCATGGGTTCCATACCCGATCATTTCCCCGTCCTCCAGCACGAGTATATGATCCGCGTGCATGACGGAACTGATACGCTGTGCGATCAGAATAGTCGTCGTACCGCTGAAATTCTCCTTCAGCTGCCTGCGCAGCATGGCATCCGTCCGATAGTCCAGCGCGCTGGAGGAATCATCCAGAATCAGAATCTCCGGCCGCGCGGCCAACGCCCTCGCGATCAGCACTCTCTGTTTCTGGCCCCCGCTCAGGTTTGCCCCCCGGATATCCAGCATACCCCCTTCGCTGCGCTCCTTCTCCTGCGTAAACTCCTCTGCCTGGGCGTAGCTCAATGCCTGAACGATTTCTTCCCGACCAAGCTGCCTTCCCATCCGCACATTTTCATAAATCGTATCCTCAAAAATGGTATCGTTCTGAAACACCACGCCGAACCTGCTGCGAAGCTCCTCCTTTTCAAAACTTCTCACGTCCCGTCCGCCGATCAGCACGCGCCCTTCATCCACATCCATAAGACGCATCAGAAGCGATGCCAGGGTCGTTTTTCCGGAGCCTGTTGATCCGATAATTCCAAGCATCTCTCCTTTTCTGACGGTAAAGGAAATATCCTTCAGGTTCGGCTCCTTTTTATTATAGGAAAAGCTAACATGATCAAACACGATCTCCTTTTCTGCATCCACCTCTACCGTATCCGTATTCTCCGCCTCCGGCTCTGTCTTATCCCCCAGAAGTGCCAGATCATCCTCGCAGGAGAGCACCTGGTCGATTCTGGCCGCAGATGCCACCGCCTTGTTAATGATAACGAACATCCTGGAAATGGACATCATGGCGTTCAGAATGATCGTGAAATAGGTCATGAATGCCAGTATTTTTCCTACCTCTGAGGTTCCCGCATTCACCCGGAAAGCCCCGACGATGATGACGCCCACCAGACCCAGATTCAGGAGCATATTCATCGACGGATTCAGAACTGCCATCGTCTTTTCTGCATTCCTTTCACAGGTCACCACCATTTTGTTGATCCGGTCAAACTTTTCCTTTTCGTAATCCATCTTGGACAGGGCCTTAATCACCCGGATTCCTGCGATATCCTCCCTCACCAGGCAGACAAAGCTGTCCACGCTGCTCTGAAGCTTCCGGTAAAGAGGCATTCCCTTTCTGGATACTACCACCATGACAACCGCAAGCACCGGCATCACAAGCAGCAGTACGGAAGAAAGCACCGGATCCAGGGACATGGTAAACAGTACGCCGCCCACAAGAAGAATGGGCGCCCTCACGCCAAGCCTCTGCACTCTTCCGATCATCTGATTCACATTATAGGTATCCGTCGTGAGCCTGGAAATCAAAGACGGCTTGGTAAAGGCGTCCGTCTGCCTTGCCGAAAGATACATGGTCTTCGCGAACAGATCGTGCCGGATGATCTGCGTCGCATCGCTCGCCACCCTGGAGGCCATCCTGTTTGCAATGATATTGAAGGAAACCGCGAGTATGGAGCAGACCAGCATTACGCCTCCCCAGGCAAAAATCAGCCGCAGGCTTCCCACCGGAATCACAGAATCGATTACATAGGCCAGTATCCATGGAATGAACAGATCCATGATTGCTCCCAGAAATTTTATCAGAAATCCAACTGCCATTCGTCCATAATAGGGACGAAGATAAAAGGTGATTATTCTTTTCATGGCAACCCTTTCATCCTCAATAGTTTCACATACAATAATTGTTTGTAATCAGATTATATAACATTTCCGCTGTTTTGGGCATAAAAAAATCACATCGGGCTTTCTTTTTCTATAAGCCTGATGTGACCGTTTTCAGTGAAGCATGGGGGATTCGAACCCCCGACAACCTGATTAAAAGTCAGGTGCTCTACCGGCTGAGCTAATGCTCCATATAATGTTCTTATGCCTGTAAACCTACAGGCACAAAAAAATGCCCAGAACCGGAATCGAACCAGTGACACGAGGATTTTCAGTCCTCTGCTCTACCAACTGAGCTATCTGGGCATTTAAGTAGCGGGGACAGGATTTGAACCTGTGACCTTCGGGTTATGAGCCCGACGAGCTTCCAGACTGCTCCACCCCGCGTCATCATATATAGTGTAACACCATTCAGGTACTACACGCAACTATTATTTTTTTAAATGGATGGAGGTGGATTCGAACCACCGAAGCAATTTGCAGCAGATTTACAGTCTGTCCCCTTTG